>Ga0123341_1002516_pt1 | contig 15138 bp, 12 predicted proteins | sample Turbeapinknodule_FD_89959 | JGI IMG/M metagenome (GOLD analysis project Ga0123341, IMG submission 89959) | Root nodule microbial communities of legume samples collected from Mexico - Turtle bean Mexico pink nodule | ecosystem: Host-associated > Plants > Roots > Nodule | place: Mexico: Nepantla... | reverse complement strand
TAATAATAATAATAATAAAAAAAAATTAAATTGGAATGTGTGAGTGGTAGAAAGAATGGTTCATATTTTGAAGAAAGATGTAAGAAGGAAGAGAGGAGAGTAGCAGAAGGGTTTTTGGTGGGTTTTGTTTTGGTTCCCTCCCTCACTCCATCAACGCCCCATGCTCTGACAACACAACTCCCAAATGCGTCGCCGTCTCCCCCTCTTCTCCCACCGTCTCCGCCACCTCCTCCTCTCCAATCCCACCAATCCCCTGCGACCAATTTCATTATTCCCTATCCTGCACCCTCCTCATTCCTCCCCTCGCCCCTTCTCCTCCTCCACCCACTCCAGAGACGACGGCGTCTCTCTTTGCTGCCAGATGTGGATCGACAACTTCCGCCACCCCGACCGCGCCGTCACCTCCATCTCCCCCCTCCTTCGCCGCTTCGACCTCTGGGTCCTCGCCTACCAGAAGGTCGCCACCGACGACACCGGTTCCTACACCCCCCGCTCCTCCCTCTCCACTTCCACCCTCCAGGACCTCCTCGCCCTCCGCAACGCCGTCCTCGACGGAAAATTCAAGTGGGGCGCCAGACTCAAGTTCTTTCTCAAATCCCCCCGAGATAAAACTGACTACGATTCCCTTTCCAAGCGCAAGATCAAAACCATCCTCACCACAACGCAGCCCTCGCCCTTCCAGGACAAGATCGTTCAGGAGGTTCTGTTGATGGTCCTCGAACCAATCTATGAGCCTCGCTTTTCCCCTAAGTCCTACGCTTTCAGACCAGGCAGAACACCCCACACTGTTTTAAGGGTCATCAGAAGGAGCTTTGCTGGTTATTTGTGGTATATAAAGGGTGATTTTAGTGTTTTGTTAGATGGGATGAAAGTGGGGATGGTGGTCAATGCTGTTATGAGGGATGTTAGGGATAAGTTGATTGTTGATTTGATAAAAGACGCGCTGGTTACGCCGGTGGTTGTTACTACTCTGGAGAAAAAAGAGAAGAAGAAGAAGAGGAAGTATCAGAAGAAGAGGGTGTTGGCCGAGGATGAGCCTAAGCCTGATCCTTATTGGTTGGATACCTTTTTTGGGTTTGCGCCGGAGGAGGCAAATATGGTTCCCAATTGGGGTCATTGTGGTGTGCTTAGTCCACTTTTGGCCAATGTTTGTTTGGATGAGTTGGATAGGTGGATGGAGGGGAAGATTAAGGAGTTCTACGTTCCTTCCAAGAGTGATGTTATATGGAATAATCCTGAAGAGGAGCAGGGGAACACTTCATGGCCGGAGTTTGTGCCCACGAGTGGGCCGGATAAGACCAGGAAGATGGATTTCGTTCGGTATGGAGGGCATATCTTGATTGGTGTTAGAGGGCCTAGGGCGGATGCAGCTGCATTGAGGAAGCAGTTGATTGAGTTTTGTGATCAGAGGTTTATGCTCAAGCTTGATAATGAGAGTCTTCCTATAGAGCATATAACAAAAGGGATAATGTTTTTGGACCATGTGCTGTGTAGAAGGGTTGTGTATCCAACTCTTAGGTACACTGCAACTGGTGGCAAGATCATAAGTGAGAAGGGTGTGGGGACGCTGTTGTCAGTGACGGCCAGCTTGAAACAGTGTATTAAGCAGTTTAGGAAGTTAAGCTTTCTCAAGGGGGACAAGGATCCAGATCCTCAGCCTTGTTTTAGGATGTTTCATGCCACGCAGGCGCATACCAATGCTCAAATGAACAAGTTTTTGTCAACCATGGTTGAGTGGTATAGGTATGCTGACAATAGGAAGAAGATTGTGAACTTCTGTTCTTATATCATAAGAGGCTCCCTTGCTAAGTTGTATGCTGCAAAATACAAGCTTCGTTCGCGGGCAAAAGTGTACAAGATAGGTGCTCGTAACTTGAGCCGTCCATTGAAGGAGAAGAAAGGCCAGTCTCCTGAGTACCAGAATTTGTTAAGAATGGGCCTTGCCGAATCAATCGATGGTCTCCATTATACAAGGATGTCTCTTGTACCGGAGACAGATTACTCCCTATTCCCTAGTGACTGGAGGCCTGACCATGAAAAGTTGTTGCTAGAATACATAAAACTGGAAGATCCAAAGACTTTGGAGGAGCAACGGAGTTGCATCACTGAACAAGGTCTTGTTACACCTCAAGATTATATTTCAATGCTTGTGTGGAATTACAAAAGGAACTCTATTGCTATGGACCAACTTTCCTTACTAAGGAGCAATGAAAGTGTTACAGGACAACCGCATTTGCGAGTTGGCTCAAACCAGGATGACCAGGACCACATAGATAAGGTGGAAGAAAATGATGGAAGGATGAATGCAGCACAGATGTAACAAAAGGTTTTGTAATCTGTATGGTCTTTGAATAGGATCTTTCAGGATATTTTGGACTCATTGAGAATATGAGATATAGGTTTTTTCATTTAGTTTCCTGATCCCCTTCCCTTACCTGCACAAGTAGTGTTAACCTATTATACCTGATCTTCGGGTGGGAAACCACTTTGTCCCTTTTCTTTTGTTCTTGTGCTTTTCCTTTCTGGTTTTCTCACCTTCTAACATGAAGTGTAAATATTAAAATGTGTGAAGAATGATGGCTGTTGCATGTATAAAAATAAAAACCATTGATGTACTTAAGCTTTTAGTAGAGTTCCTTGACTTGATATCGGAAACTTTGTAGCTGAAGATCAAGAGCTGGATCCTAACCACCTCATTCATTTAAATAAAGTTGAATCTCAGCATAATAAAAGAAGGTATGGCTATTGTCCACTTAGCAAGCCAAATGTGTCTTGCCCAAGGCAGTGTATTAGGAATATGGAAGCCGTTCATGTAGTTTCACTTATTAGTTTAACTTTTAGGAGAATTGATGACCCTGTGAAAGATTATCATGATACAAGGTGTTTCTAAAGTTTACTTAAAATGAGTTTCGAAAGATTTATCATGTATTTTTTGTCATACTTGAACTATTGGCATGAAATTGTGTCAGTGTTACTACTTTGTCTGCAGATGACTATTCATTAGCCTCTCCTTCCTTGAATCAGCACTTCATTCATAGCTCCCTCTATGTTCTCATTCTTTATTTTAATTTGGCATTTGGCTATTTCTGTTAACTACTTATACTCCTGTTGTCTGACTTTGTTCAGAATGTAAAGATTTGGAATTAATCAGAAATCTTACACTTGACATCTTTGAATCTGTCTCTGATGTTCCACAAACCTTTTTTTTCTCTTTTCAGGTTAATATTGTCTCACCTTCTCACCATGGATGCTTGCCAGAGAAAGGATGCTAAAACTGGAGTGGAGAGCCCATGCGTGCAGGCATCCAACTTGGGCAAAATATTAGCGTTGCCACTCTGGTTGTGAACACTGGGCAATGAGATGGAGGTAAAAGTTCAAGCACTTCAAAATATGGAAAGTAATTCCTTTTCTCATGCTGTTCGGGAGTGCTTATTTGTGAGTTCACAGGAAGGATGCAGATTTCTGTCGGAGGCTAATAAAGTGTGTTCCTGGTGAGTGCATAGGACAAAGCAAGGTGTGAATTGAACTTCAACTGGATAATTTCAAATATCATATTAATTTTGTAAATTAGCTATTTGTCCACATGTACTTGCCCCGATTATTTTTTAATAATTTGAATATATCTGCAATTCTTAGTTCTTAACCACACATTGATACATGTTTTTTTTTCACTCTCTTTTCTGTTCGGGCCTTGAACTTGAGCTGCAAGAACACATTGAATTTTAGCAGTGTACTAGGAACAAGCTCATTGTACTACATTATGAGTTTCTCATTTTTTAAAACAATTTATAGTTTACTTCGTAAAGTTCTTTTTCATTTCCAGTTAGTTTTTATGTCTGTTAATATTATCTTTTGTTTGTTTTTTATTATATCACAATTTATTTATGTATTATTTTTTTCTAAATATTATGAGTTGCTCGGCATTTAGAGCCATTTAGCGACTTTAGGGAATCCTTTGACTTGAATCTACTATAGTCTTTAAAGTGGCACGTTTTGCAAAGATGTTGAAAGTATGAATTAGAGGAAGGATATCAGCTTCTATAAAGTGGCCTTTGGTTGTTCTTTTCGTTTTATTTGCCATTAATATATCACTAAGCACACGTTCTACGGCTATGAGCAGTAAAAACAGGCTATTTAGGTGCTCAAGAGAGATCAATTAGTTATCATGTTAATGTTCAATAGCTCAAATGTTAAAGAGAGAATATTTGAGTAGAATTTTCTGTAGTCTGCTTGAGTCAAATTCTGGCACTGCATTTCCAAGAAGAGATTCAATGTGTAAAAGTAGAAGGGACGTATTTATAGCACTCCCTGGATCCAGAGTGCAATGTTTATTTATTTAGGAGTTCAACTTCCTACACATAATATTTGTTGGGATTGTTTTTTCATTTGCTTCAAAATAAAATATTTGGAATAAAAGAAAAGTACTTTTTAGAAAGTCCATTACGAAACCAGTGAGAGATGATCTGGAAATGGCAATTTCTTCCTGCACCCTATCATTTTTTCAAATTTCCAAAATTACTCTAGATAAAAATTTCTGCTAGAAATTGAAATCCATAATATTTATGGATAAAAGATTCTGGAAGTAATTTTTATTTACATCTCTTTTATGTAAGGTTATTTTGTTATTTTCAATAATAGATCGAGTGCACGTTGGAATTGATACGGGCAGGGTAATTACCGCTGAAAATATGTGAGCAGGGAGAAATTGTCTCTGAAAATATGTTGAAAATATGTGATAGAGGAAGAAATTCCCTTTATATCTATACAAGTCTTGTAAATAGGGCCACAATACTACGATAGGAATACTACGATAGGAAAATGTTACTACGTTCATGTAAGGATGGCAAAGCGGGGTGGGCCGGTTTGCGGTCCGTTGGTAAAAAATGCGGGGTGGGCTAACGCTAACCTGCATTAGCCCATTCCGTATTAGTTCGCGGCTTGTGTGGGCCAGCAGTGACGCGGGGCGGGCTGACCCGTTAACCTGCAAGAAAAAAAATGAATGAAAGTTCTTCTAAGGCGGTATTCAATGTTATTGAAATGAAAGAATGTCAATAATGTTTATGTTTAATGTTTTGGAATTAATTATTTTTAATGTTTTGGAAGTGGAATAATAGTGATATTTGATATTTTTCTTAATTTTTAATGTTTTGATGTTTGACTATGTTTAAAAAGGAAAAAAAAAAATCTTTAGGTTTGAGAGTAACATATATAAGTTTAATTTGACATTTTTTTAAGAACAAAATGTAAAAAAAAATGGGTTTATGCGGGACGAGTCGAGAATTCTAGCCCGCAATATCTTTATGAGGCGGGCTAACCTGACCCGCATTTTTGGAGGGCGGGTCAATGCGGGGCAGGCTGGTTGACTCGCTTTGTCACCTCTACGCTCATGTACATACTCCGTTCCAAAATAATTATAATTTTAGTTATTTAATTTTTTTGAAATAGTTTATATTCTCACTTTTTAATGGAACGTTAATTATTATTTTTATCATGTTTTCAAATATATATATGGCAGCTGTTAATTCGTATTCATGCATGTGCTCACACGTAATCTGCATAAGAATATGATAATTTATAAGCCAAATCACGAGTTTACCTTTTTCATGGTTTGAGTTAAAAATAAATGAATTCAATTCGGTACACTTTTTTAGTGAGTTAGAAATTTTGTCCATCGCTAGTTTGTGGGCTAGGTGTATTAATTCATTAAAATATATTTTATTTTCTTAATTTATTTTTGTATATTTAATGTATTACAATTATAATAGTTTTACTCAACTCGTCTATAATATAATCAAAATCTTCACCTATTTTTCCAAACATTATTATAAAGATACTAAATACAAATTAAAGTGTTAATTTATATATTTGTAAAAATAAATTAAATATCTAATTCATTCAAATATTGTTGGACAATATTCTTATATTTAAAAGATCAAATTATCAATCTACATAATTAGAAATTAGAAGAAGTAAATAATTATAATAAAAAAATAAAAGATTATTGTTAGTACATCACGGGTCACTTTATCTTTAATTTCAATCTATTTTTAATTCGACTCGAACTTGTTTAACCGGATTAAGTGAATTAAATTCAATTTGATATACATTTAAAAAAATAATATATTTTTCAATTCAACTCGAACGAGTGGTGAGCGAATTGACTCAATAGTTTTAAACTTATTTTGACATATCATCTTTCCACCATGTTTATGTTCAATTTAATAGTAGAGTGAGAGTAAATGAGAAAAGAGTAAAAGTTAAAAACATTTGGTTGAAAAAAGAAAGAAAAAAGAAAAAAAATTTGGTGAAAAATGAAGCAATTGCAAGATCTCTTGTAAAACCTTCCAAATCTAAAGGTACCCGGAATGAACTCCTTTTAAGTAATACTCCACTACAAAATGATTGCATTTCTAAGGTTTTTTCAGTCTAAAATCAATAATACATATACAACTATTTAAAACATTCTTTTTTCTGAAATAATGATACTTTTTTAATATGCATTAACTGAACTATAATAAAAAATTATTTAAATTAAGAATAACCTTTTAAAAAATATATTTAATTGAGATAAGTGAATTTGAAGCTTTTTTATATGACACGCTCCTGATACTTCATGTTCTCCATTTAAGTGATGATACAGGAATGCTGGTTTGAATAATAATAAATAATTTACATATAATTTTATTGAAGAACATGATGACAATAATGTAAAAAGCTTAAGTAGTAGCAAGAGCAAGAGAAACAGTGCACACAGGAAAAAGTAGTAGCAATCTTAAAGAACGTTAATTTCCTAATAATTCTTCTGCATCTGGGCTTATATACAGACATGAAATTGAAGTTTTAAGGTCAAAGGTAGAAGTAGAGGAGGCAACAGGGTTGAAACCACTTCCCACTTTTCCCAACACAAATCAAAATCTAAGTACTCTTAAATACCTTCTTTAACGCCTAGTAGATCTCATAGCTTATTTGTCTGATATTCCTTCCAACAAAGTTTTAAATTGTGAAAAAGAATGTGCTCAAATTACTAGTTCTAGAACAATAATAATGTCTCAAATACAATGAATTACATAAGTTAGTTCTCTAGCCGCCTGCTCCAATAACCTCCCATGAATTCTGCTTAACCTGTCAGAGTGAACAATCAAACATAAGTATTTACACACTGAGATGTTGAAAACAAAAAATCAACTTCATTATGTATAAAGTCACAATCACCAACATACCAGTTAAATATAAGCTGATGAATAGTGTCACCATGATGGTAAATATACAAGCCCTTACACTAATAGCGGCTGAAGTTGACCTGCACAATGGTGGCTCCATCAGTAAACAGGAGAAAATCTTGTGAAATGAAAAGTTGTTGCTCACTACTGCATTGGTCAAGGTCTTGTTTGAAGAACCTTTTCTATAAGTATTTATAGGACAAGAAAATAAGAAGATAAAATGAATCCAGGTCCTCTCTTCCCTAGTGTACTTAACTTACAAAAGTTTTTTCATCTTACTTCTCCAAAAGCTGAAGGGCATGCATTGATTTTGGTTTATGGAAAAAGTTCAAGTCATTTTAGCTTCTCATTTTCTTCTCAAACAAGTCTAATGCTTGAGTAAAATATAAAGCCTTCATGGTTTAAATGAAAATTACCTTGCTACCAGGTCCTTAACAGATTCGGTTGTTAGTCCAAAACCAAAAGGATAAAGAGGATCATAGTGAGGATCCCCAACATTCATTGGGAGTTGATCGACAGATTTGAACCATGTTCTCGCAAGCTTACCCGTGAAACCATAGTCACCAAAAAGGACATCTGTCACACCTTGGCCTTCGGTGCCTGGCAACCATGCGGCCACCAATGCATCTATGGTAGAAACGTATGGTTCAATAACAATAGGTCTGCCAGAGATGATGACAACCACACACCTAACCGTCCCACAGACATTGTTGATGACATTTGGGCCAGATTCCATCATTGTGAGTGCCAGGCTGTCCCCAGCAGTCTCGGCATAAGGAGGCTCACCAACAACAACAACGGCATATTCAAAGTTATTGGATTTAACAAACTCGTTGTCAGGGTTGTCACGAAAGATTACTTCTGTGCTTGGATCAACTGTTGATTTTATGGCACTGAGAATAGTTGTTCCTGTCCAAGGAAAAAAATATTAGTCTCCTCCTTTGACATGCATGCAAACTACCCACTATTATTAGTTATTCAAAAATATGCATCACAAGCTTGGTGAATATTTATGACAGTGGATAGTTCCCTTGCATTGCTTCACAAATTATAATATTTTGGATAACTTCAAATAATGCTCATTAACTAGTGTCACTCGTAAAAGTACAAAATGTCAACAACATTTAGAGCTCAGAATCTCATGCTTCCATGGACCTAGACCTCAGCTTGTCATGAATGCCAGAGAGTCACTTACCTCTTGTGTCACTGTTGCCACTGAATCCTTGCCATTTGATTGTCCACCCTCCACATTGGTAGCCCAAATTATCGGCATGGCTACCAGCAACTAGAATTTTTGGGACTTTCTTTGGAAGAGGCAGAAGTGGAGTGCTTTCATTTTTCCCATTCTTAAGCAGCACGAGAGATTTTCTGACAGCTTCCCTTGCTAGGTCCCTGTGTTCCTAGTGAAACAACAATCATGACTCTCAGCGTCTCAATTATGCTCAGATAAATTACAGTCAACGATAACTGCCATTAAAAACATATATAATAGTTTTGTTCATAAAAATCAGAGCAGGCATCAGATAAGTTCATTGTTGTGATATGGACTTGGGTATTATGGGATGTCTAAGTCCCAATCATGCTGTAAGATTAAGAATTAACAAAGAATGTAAATACATTCTGTTTAGTTTCTTAATAAAAGTCAGTTTTCAAGATTTTCATCTTTTTCTTAAAAGTGTTATCAACTGAATCTATTAGGAAGCTGGATCATCTATGATGGGTTGAACAACAAGAATCAATCCCAAATAGGAGATGTTTAATTCACACCAATAGGATATGGTCAGGTGGGTTTGGAAGCAAGGAAGATTATACTCCACATGGTTCATGTTCTAGATATCAGGGAAGACAATTTCATGAAATATTTTTTTTTTCCATCAAAGGAAAGAGGGTGTTGTTCTATATTATTATGATTGAAATAAATGGTTTGAATGACTCACCTGGCTTCCAAGTTCATTGACTAAGCTGGTATCAGCTAGAGGGTTCTCAAAAAGACCCATGGTGAACTTTACAAGCAAAATTCTCTCCACAGCATCATCAATACGCTCCATCGGAATGATATTGCTCTTGACCAAGAGTGTAAGATCCTGAATGAACTCATCATATTTGTATGGGACCATGACCTGCGATGATTGGTAACAAAAAGAAAGGCTGAGTTCTATAATACTTCATTTGAGCTCACATTACGTGGTTTCATGAGCTACTCTTGAGCACAAATTTTATTCACTCCAGTCCGGAAGGTAATTTCAGCATAAAGAGCAACTAACCATATCAACACCAGCTTCAATGGAAGCCTGCACAGAGTATGTGTAATTTGAATCCGGTGGTGCTGTGATTCTATCAATACCTTGCCAATCTGAGATGACAAATCCCTGATAAATAAATACACAAATTTGTTGTTAGCATCCAGAATATGAACCATGTTGCTTAAATCAGGATCTGACAATAGCATAAAGACAGGCTGTACAGTAATAGAACATCCGGCTGTACAGTACACTATTCTTGATAATATGGCTCAAACAACATTATCAAAAGTTTACATGGATTTCTCAAGACTGACACAACAGATTTTATAGTAGATTCAGTAACGGATAACATTAAACATAATAGTGCAAATATTGATTTCAAGGATATCCAAAGTGAGTTTCTTTGAAGAAGGATTTCAGAAAATCTTTATTTGCAAACCTCTCCTTAAACAATAACCCTATCTGGCAGTAACAATTAGCAAGTTAGAGAGCAATCAGCATGTGACAGAAATATCAAACACCAGTCAAATGTTGAGGGAAATGACTAATATTTGAACTAAAAATCGAATGACATTGACTCATAAAAGAAAAACACATAAATTAATGATGATCGACATGGAATGCCTTAATCAATTAAGTACAAAATGTACAGAACAAATATTATGGAATTGTGAAAATAAATGTAAGATATACTCTCAGTTGGAAAAGTGGCAAGGTGCTAAACAAAGTATGTTAGTTATTTCCTTAGGTCGTGAATTAGTAGTAAATGTGGACACAACAATGACTACAGAAAAGTGAGGATAGACTATCTCCCTCTTCAGCTTTTTTTTCTAGTGGTGGTGGGGTACAGTGATGATATACCACAGATGGTTTTCATATATTGGATGTTTTTCATGTTTACATTCAAATTTCTGTCCTATATAATTTTACATCTAAGCCTATGCCATGTCATATGACTCAAACCTCTATACAATTTTCTTGTGCTGCCATGTTAAAATCATCTTGTGCAGTGTTCCACACATGCCTGGGTCTGTTTTTCTTATTAGACAGACAAGATAATATGATAGTCAAGCAAGTGAGAAGCATTACTGTAAAAGCATTTGGTAGTTGCTCCCATTGCGTAGAACAACTTTACCTGAACATTTATTATGAAAGAGAAAAAATACAAACAAGACAAACCTTAAACTTAAGGGTATTCTTGAGGAAGCCAGTAACTAGATCACGATTTGCATGCATCTTTGCACCATTCCAACTGGAGTAAGAAACCATGACAGTAGAGACCCCCTTAATAATGGAATCAGAATAGGCAGGCATGTGAATGCTTAACAATCCATGCCAATCAATCAATGTGTTGTTCTCATTTACTCCCTTCGCTGTACCACCATCTCCAACAAAGTGTTTAGCACAAGCTGCTACCTTTGTCCTACAAGAAATTCATAAGCCTAATAAGGAATAGAGATAAAAATAAGTACAAGTCCATCATGTAGACTTTTTTATTCATTTGGATTTCAGCTTAATAATATTGGTTGATGATAATAATAATTAATTGACTAATATCACTAAATGGACTGCTGTTTGTTTGAAGTGAATTCTCCTAAGTCAAATTATGATATGGTAAGACAGTAAACAGACCGTATTATCCAAATAAAATAATATGTAATAGTTACCAAGATAATATGAATCACAAGCATACATCATATCAACAAGTTGCTGATTCAGAGGAATAGTATCTTTTTTTCACACTTAGTTAAAAATGCACAAGAATCCTTCAAATTATAAACTAGATTAAAGTTTAGATCTACTAAAATCACTAAAGATCCATGAACTTTATGTAAATTATATCATCTTTCTGGGCAAAAAAAAAAACAGTAGATTGGGCATAAAGAGCCATACATCACTTCCTCTGGTGTAAATTATTGAAAATGAGTCCAAAAAATTCCTGAAAAAAATAATGAAATGCAATCTTATTTCAAAAAATGCTCTAAAATAATTAATTACATACTTGCCACCAACATATGGAAATCCCTTTCTGGAATTGGAAGGGATACTTCCTTGTAGACCAGATATGATCTCTGTCATTTCTTGCACAATTTTGGCATCCTCACTATAGCTTTCATAACACCGACCCCATCTTGGATCTCTACAAACCTATAATCAATGTTTCAGGAGTAATCAGTAAAATGATAAAAGAAAAAGGTACACATCTGACATCCTCAAACCTGTTTAATAAGAATTTTTCTAAAAACTTATCATTATACTCTTTCCTATTTACCGCTATGCATGGAGCAAAAACATAAGGAATCCCAGTAGCTCTGACTTCAAGAGCAGTAGCAGCACCAATCCTTTGTGCCAGATCTGGATCCCTGTTCATCAAAGATTATTAGAATGGAACAAACTATGTTTTAAACCTACAGAATTGACGGCATGTTTCTTATAACCACTCGCTTCGCACTCAAGTATGCTGCAGGTGAAATGGTTCAGGTGACTATGTAAATTGTCAAATTAGATAATGAAAGGTCTATTATTTATCAAATCTTGTTCATATGACCCATACCAACAAAATACATGATCATAAATGTTAAACTTGCCTGGTACATCCAAGCCCAACATTATGGGGAAATATGGTGGCATTGTAGACATTATTGTGTCCATGAACAGCATCAATACCATATATCATTGGTATACCCAATCTACTCTCCAAAGCTCCTTTCTGAAATTCATTTATCATATTAACCCAATCTTCGGCGGTAGCCTTTGGAAGGGGCTCGCTACCACCACCACTCAATACACTCCCTGCACACAATTAAAATAACCAGTTAATTGATAATGCTTCTTAATGATGTCGTGATATACTTTAATTTCCTATTCTTAATTCAATTTTCATCAATTACTCATTCCTGGCTTCTTTCAGCTTCCTAATTTTAGCTAATTAAGATCTTATGAGATAATAAAACTAAGAAGATAAAAAAAAAAACAATAGATTCGTAAGGAATTAGTAACATATTCAAATGAACAAATACAAAGACGTCTGTAACAGATTGAAAGAAAAGGAAACTCAAATTGAAGCCAGGGAAAGAAATAGCACGAATATTGCAAGTTTGCAACTCACTTTCTTAAGGATTCCTTTCCAGTGCTCTAAGCTCTACTCTTCATATTTAGTGCATTAAATCTAGTGATAGTGAATGCAGTGAAGAATATGCTGACAAGGTAATCAGCACCTCAGTAGGGATTCAAACTATCTAGAGGAAACCCTCAGGAGTTGGTGCTGTTCAAGTAGTATGACAAATTTTAAATTTTGAGAGATCATAGGTTTTGAGCTACACTTGTCTCTCCATGGGGTAAAGTAAATGTAAGTCTTTTATAAGTTCTCTTTGAACCCAACTACTTTCCTTCCCTTGGAAAGAGGTATCATCCCCTACCCCCAAAATATCTTCTACCCAAAAAAATTGATGTCCTGGGACACACGCAATTATCAATGAAAACGAATTGTATTTGCAAGGCATAATTACACAGAAGAAATCCTTCTTCATAAGTAAATAGCAATATCAGAAGCAATGTCAAACAAACATTGAATAACAGGAGACTCATCACAACTGAAACCTGTTTCAAAGATTAGTCAGACCTGCCAACAATCAAATGCAATGCAAATAAAAAGGAAAAACACAGCAGAAAACTGTAAGTTAGGCTAAAAGTAGTTAATTTCCTATAAATGCTGATTTTTCTCAATATTCTATATGCACTCCGTTTCTTTTAAGGGAGATACCAGACAATCTCACAAGTATGATTATTTTGCCCTTTTTTTTCTAAATAAAAAAGCTGCTAAACAAAGAAAGATAACTGCACAGAAAATTCGCTCCTAGACATGAAATTACATATTTAACTCAAACACTATCAACTGAAAAGAGAAAAAAGAAGCTACGAGTTCTCAGTTATCCTTACCAATGAAGCTGGTTTTCATAACCTTAGCATTGGCAACACTCCTATCAATCTGAACCATTTGACCAATCTTCTCCTCCAAAGTCATTCGACTCATCAAGTCCTTAATCCGAGTTGCAACTGGTTGTTTTGGATCTTTGTACCTCAGATACTCTATTTGAGCCTCTCCAGTTGATGCCAACCACCAACATACCCACAGAACACCCAACAAATGAACCAATGCCGAAGACATGTTGAGCTCCCCAGCTCAAGCTCCACCTGCAGAATTAGACAAGAACCAACACCCGACCCAATAAAGGTTTAGTTTTTGGAGTTATACCCCACTTGGTCTCTAAGTTAAAAAGATAGAACAGCAGCAAAAGAAAAGCATATCCAATGAAAAGGGATTCAAGAAAACTAAACCCCATTACTTGAAGAGCAGTTTTTTTTTTATTTTAAGTTCAAAAATATGAAAACTTGAAAAGGGGTCCAAACTATAAAGTATGCAAGTTAACCAAGTTCAAACACACCTTTTTTTGCAGCAAGATTTTTTTTATTCAACCAAATAGATGGTGAAGTGAAGGAATAGATCAAAACAAAGGGACAGCTACACCCTTCGAGTGAAGGAGGATAGAGAGAGAGGGTGGGGCAGATACCTCAAAAGGGAAGCAAAAAATAGTGACTTTATGAGATGATATCAACAAAAGTTGGTAACTTTGGATCCAACGGACAATGGGGTTATAGAAATAATGGAAATGGCACTCACTGCACAGGGAGGAAGCATAGAGAAAACAGTGTTGGCATATGGATGGTAGTGGGAGACACCTATCACAGTTGTCGTCAGAGGTGGGCGGTTTTTTCTCTTTGAGAAGCGTGGAAGTTGATTAACAAAACACGGGGTGATGACAACCATGTGGATCAAAATTACTCACTCAAAAATTATTGCTTTCTTCAACAACCATATGAACTTAGACTTTGGTTATCCTACTTCATCAAGATTTAACTAATATTTGAAATCGCAGTACAAGATAAATAAATGTTTATTCTATATCATCAAAATTTATACTTAAATATGTTATTATAATTTCTCTAAATTAATAAATTTTGATTTAGTCTCTAAAGAACTCTTTAGTTTTTATTTTTCAACAAGTTCAAACCCTAAAAATCAATGTTTCTCATATGATAAATTTTAAAAATTGAAACCATTGACACAATATAGAATAGGGTTACCAAAAAAAATCTAACTCAAAACTACTTTCTTCAAACAGATTTTATATTACATAATTATATAATTAAATTACATATTTATAAATATTTTATATTCTTTAATTCTATTAATTGAAAAAATTATTTTTAACATTAAACTATCTCCACACCCTCTAATCTAAACAAAAGTGTTATACTATTTTTCTTGGTTGATCATTCAACTAACTTATATTTAAGCATTTATGTTAACAAAAGTGTTAGACTATTTTTCTTGTTTGATCATTCAACAAACTTATATTTAAGCATTTATGTTAACAAAAGTGTTAGACTGTTTTTCTTGTTTGATCATTCAACTAACTTATATTTAAGCATTCATGTTGCAAGACTTCCAAAATATAAAAATTTGATTTATTCTCTCACTCTTTCAAATTGTAGATTGAACATTAAAACTTCTCACAGAAAATATAGTAACTGATTTTATAAAATTAAATTAAACATAAATTCACTTTCTTAATAATAAGATAAACAACAAACAAGTGAATCCAAACTTTTAT
>Ga0123341_1002514_pt1 | contig 15142 bp, 12 predicted proteins | sample Turbeapinknodule_FD_89959 | JGI IMG/M metagenome (GOLD analysis project Ga0123341, IMG submission 89959) | Root nodule microbial communities of legume samples collected from Mexico - Turtle bean Mexico pink nodule | ecosystem: Host-associated > Plants > Roots > Nodule | place: Mexico: Nepantla... | reverse complement strand
CCACCTAGTTGAAGAAACGCGCTAAGTTACTTCATGCACGGATAACTTAGGCGCGCAACAGAGTATATAAAGGGCATTCCACGCTCATGCAAAGGGAGGTAAGATTCATTCTTGCAAGTTACTAGTTTACACACACACAGAGTGCACACGAGTCTCGCAGAGATTCTTAGTTCTTTGGTGGTTTTGCAAGGTTGCCTTGAGCGTCGGAGTGCAATCGGCCGCTAGAAGCGTCGTTTGGTGTGTTTCGCAGGTTTGCTTGGAGTTCTTGTGGAGTGCTTGGAGCGTTCTTGCACTTGTCGCGGTTGAGGAGGTGGAAGATAGAGTTTGACGTGGCGAATCCTTTGACGTTTGAGTCCCCTGCAAGATCAGGTTCCATAAGGATTTGATACATCAAAGCTTCCCATCTTCAACACAAGCAACCCTCATATTAGCACAAGGAGCAACGAATGATAGAGTTGTGTATATAATGAGGCATTCACGTAGGAATGATTGATATATTATGTATTAGGACAATTGTTGTAATATTTTAATCCGTGAACGATTTTGTTGTTTGAACTTGAACTATGTCTGTTTGAACTTTAAGCATGACTTAATTTTGTTTTGACCTTATCAATACCTTGTAATGTTCATTTTGTTTATATTCTTTAAATTGGTTTAGATGGTTTTAAATTTAGTTCATTAAAAGTACCAAAATCATCATACTGCCAAAATCAAAACTACATTATTCGCTTTCGGATATCCACATCCGGAAGCATGGTGGTGACTTATGGATAACAATATTTGTAGCAAAGATATGTAACTTTTGGATTCTCACATCTGTAGTCATAGTGACGAGTTCTAGATATCCACATCCGCAGGCATGCTAATGACTTTCGAATATTGACATCCGCAAGCATGGCATTGGGTTGAATGTAAAAGTATAAATGAATGCATTAGAAATTATTTCAAATAGATGTATTTAGATCATTAAACATCCTTAAACATGAAAATTAAGTAACTATTACAAATATCGTCTAATGAACATTATTTGTGTATAAACTTGTATCTAGCTAGTGTAGTATGATGACCAAGATTGGGTCGTTGGATAACGATGTGTTGCCCATAATATATCTGTCAGTGGAATTGGACAACCATCTTTCATCCATACCTATAAAAGTTACATAACTTTTAAGTTAGCAATATTCACTTTGTTTTTAGTCAGGACATACCTGAACAAAATGATTTCGTGCACATGTCGAATTGCAATTATTCGATGGTGATTCAAATTACTTGGTGGTTGGATTCTTAAAGGAAAAATAGTGGATGATTGTATCATGACAATGACACAAAAATCACATTATACCGATTAGCAATAACATATCCCATGTTCGGAATTGTCATCCACTTATCTGTTCCTGCCAACAAGTACAAATGGCACATGAAGTTAAATCAACTAGGAAAATGCAAAGTGCAAATGAAAGGGGTCAGTGGTTGGTACCATTGACATGCAATCAACAAGAAGTGACTTCTTTAAGTATTCATATCGTTCATGCCCACCCAAAAGTTCAACATATTGTTTTAACAAATTCATTCGAACAATCGTCCATGACTCCTCTCCCATACCCAATCGACAACAATACAATACCCACAATGACCATCAACCTTAACATCGACGACATGAATAATGTATGGGTGATACCCTATAGTGTGAATTGTAATCTGTGATTGGTTACTAGTGGAACCCAGTGGTTGTTCTGGGAACTAGATGTAGCTCAAGGTTGAATGAACCAGTATAAATTGGCTGAGTAATCTCTCTCTCTCTCACTCCTTATTAACTGTTTGATTTGAATTGATTTTTGTTGCTGCCATAAACAACCGGTTAAAACGAAGTTTCAATCGATTGAAATTCTGCAAAGAGTTTCAATTACATTATTTGATTGATTTCCTTGATTGTTTCTTCTGTGGTTGTTAATAAACCTTCATTCTTATTCAATCTTTGCGAAAATCTTTTGATAAACAATTCACCCCTCTTGTTTAAGCCATTAATTTCAACATAAATGACTTTGGATCCAAACACCAAGGTCCAAAATCCTATGCTATTCAGTCCCAAATACATGGTCCAAAATAAATTCCTAAACTATTTTGTTCAATTTTTACAAATAAAGTTCTTGTAATCTTATGCTCCAAAATTTCTGGAACAATCTCTTTGAGTTAAATCTGAGCCCAAAAGACTGATTGGAGGCTCAAACAAACTTAAATAAGCTAAAAATCTTGGTTAGTTCTTGATGAAGGTTCTGATTCTATGATATATTTATTTTTTATTATAGTCTCTTCGAGAAACTCTCGACTATGACAAATGACGAGTCCTTCAAATGTGGCACTGTTGGTCAGGGTATTCAAATGTGACAAGTCCATGTAATAAATGTTACTAATGAAAAACCTATCATTTATTATTCTTCTTGAAAATCGCATACCTGTGAAACTGCTGAGATCAGCGAACCCCATCTCTTGAAGTTGATAGATATAAGAGACCATGTGCCTATTGCGTATTACACTACTGCATACATTTTATTGATGCATATTCCTAATATTGTTTGATTTTTCAGCATCATAAATCCCAAGCATTTTCCCTAATAGCATATATGCTAATAGCAAACATCCATAGGTTTTCTTGCCCGTATACACATGAATAAAGCCCTGGAGAGAAAATATGCATAACGCACAAACTAGCCTACCTTGCTTGCAGCTTCTTTCCTACCAAAACATTTTTTGGAGTGATGCATTTACTAATTAGTATGGCTATACTTAATTAACATACTAAGAAGAAAAAACCTTTAATTTTTTTACTGTGCATGCTTTGCCAATCACTAATCATATACTCTACACACGAGTTTGTGTTGGTTAAGACACCATTTAATATTTATTTGTTACAACTAGTGTTATCACATATTTAATCCTTCATTGATTATAATAAAATGATAGTTAACATATGTTCCGACCTCCTAAAGTATGTTAAGATAACATCACTAGGTCAATCATCACATCCGATGTATGGTATGCTTTGGAGCTTGGAGCTCCGTCACAATTTTGTCCTTAAAAGGCACCTTGATGGGTTAAGGGAGAAAAATGTATATAAACTAACATTGACCTCAATTCCTTAGCATTGTGGGACTATTGGGTAAAAAAAGTCCCCAAGTTAAGGGCTAAGGGAACGAGGATTCTCTTTGGAACCACTTTTTCATTCTCTTGGGGAATGAGGATTTGTCTTTGGCTTCTACTCATGTCGAATGGCATGTATCTCTTGTTGTTATTGTTGGAAGAGGTTGCGAAGCTATGTTTGGTGCAAAGCTTGCATTGTATGCATCTTCTTTGTTATGCCATTAATGGCCTTTTTCATATGGATGAACATTGTGTCAGGGTTGCTCGATACATTAGTATTGAAGAGAATGTTGAAGGTCTAAAGAGGATACATTAGTATTGAAGAGAATGTTGAAGATCTAAAGAGCTTACAATGGTCTCCCATATACTGTCTCGAGTTTCAAAAGGAAGCGTATGGGGAAATACAAAGTGTATACTCCCCTTAATGCTTCCTAATATGGTATCTTGAAGGAGGCATGGCTGATGGAGCTTGTCCGGGTCTCTCAACCCTTGCCTACACCTCAACATGCATATCTCACTAAACGATGTAGTAATCACCATAATTAGGTGTTAGAATTGTAGGTCTTAAACAAGAGGGGTTGAATTGTTTATAAAATATTTTCGTAAATATTGAAGGTATAGAGAAAGCCAATGAAGAATTAAAGAGAAAAAAACACAGTTAGCCAAGAAACAAATATGTTTTATTATTTTTCCAGAAAATCAACCCGTTGTTTATGCAATTCAACCGTTGTTTTTATCAGCAGTTAATAAAATAAGCCAAAAACAAATTCAAATGAGATTAAGGATAGAAAGAATCACACAACAAATTTATACTGGTTCACTCTTATCCAAGAGCTACATTCAGTCCCCAGAAATCACTGGGTATTCTCTTAGTGTGTTTGAAAGGTTTTTAAACTAGTTTGACCTTAGTTGGCTTAACTGTCAAACAAATTCAATCGGTTGATTCGACAATTCAACCGGTTGATATTTGAAAATCTTTAACAACTTTTCAAAAAATTGTTAAATCAATTTTCTGTGATTTCAATCTGTTATAGCTCATGATTAATTGCCTTAAACGACTATTTTCGGAAGCTATAAAACTGAGATTACCTCCCTATTTCAAAAACACAGAAAGAGAGATTCAGAAACACTTTTGTGAAGATTGAATTCAAGATTGCAAGAGTGCTTTGGCTCTGCATTGGTTTAAGAGTGGATTATGTTCAGCTGTAATTCCTTGAATCAGGTGTAATCTTTCATGCTTTCTTTTGTAATTGTTTCCAAATTTGTAAATTTGTAAACTGTTGTACTGTGAGGTCAGAGGGTGTTATGACTTTGTGTATGTGGTTTATCAAAGAGGCTGAGTGTTCTTGAGAGGTCAAGATCACCTCTTTGTTGGTGTGTGAGTTTGTAATCTGTTATTGGTTACATAGTGAAATCTCAAAGAGTTTCTGAGAACTGGATGTAGCTCTGGTAAGGAGTGAACCAGTATAATTGCTTGTGTGTTTCTCTCTCTCTCCCACTCCTTTAAAATTGTTTATTCTGTGATTTTAACATCTTGGTATAAACAATCGGTTGATTCGTATAAACAACCGATTGATTCTCTGAAATCAATTTAAAATAATTTGTTTTTTGGTTGATCTGATTGTTTTGTCTGTACCTTTTCATTAATCTTCATTCCACTCCATTATTTGCAAAAATCTTCCATTAAACAATTCACTCCCCTCTTGTTTAAGTCATTAAATCTAACAATTGGCATAAAGAGCTGGGTTATTGACATTTACTCAAGTAATTTTTTTTAAAAAAAGTTAATGGCTGACAAGTTACCTTTTGGGGATGGAGCGTCTATCAATAGACCATCTTTATTTTGTGGTGTGAACTACCAATTCTAAAAAGTAAGAATGAAGATTTTTATTGAATCTACAAATATAGGAATTTGGGATGCTATAAAAAATGGTCCTTTCATTCCAAATACAAAAAAAAAGATGATGAATGTGTTGAGAAACCTTGGTCTGAATAGACTAAATTAGATAGCAAGAAAGCTAAGTTTGATTGGGTTTTAAAGAATATAATAACATCTACATTAAGTTGTGATGAATTTTTCAGGGTATCATAGTGTGCATCTGCAAATGAGATGTGGGACATCCTTGAAGTCACACATGAGGGGACAAATGATGTGAAGATGGCAAGGAAGCATGCCCTCATTCAAGAATATGAAATGTTTAGAATGCAGAAGGGAGAAACAATATCCAAAGTGCAGAAAATATTCTCTCAAATTGTGAATCATCTTATGAGCCTTGGGAAGAACTTTGAGAAAGAGGAACTGAATATAAAGATTCTCAAATGTCTTGATAGAACATGATAGCCAAAGGTCACTGCCATATATGAATCAAGAGATCTAACCTCTATGACAACAACTTCATTGTTTGGGAAGCTGAGGGAGCACGAATTGGAAATGAACATATTATTTCTTCAAGAAAATGAGGACAAGCATGCCAAAGGCATAGCCTTAAAGACAACTAGACATAAAAGGCGCCAAGAATCAAGTGACAGTGGTGAAGATACATTCAGTCTGATGTCAAAGAAATTTATCAAATTCTCGAGAAAGAACGGCAACAAGCATCAATCTTCTAAAAGGTACAATGGTAAAAAGTCAAATGATTTCAACACTAATAAGTATACATGTTTTGGTTGTGGTGAGAAGGGACACATCAAGGCAGATTGTCCTAACGATGAGAATAAAGAGAAAACAGAATTCAAGAAAGGAGAGGCAAGGTTAAGAAGGCTTATATAGCTTGGGAAGATAATGAGGCGTCTTCTTCCAACTCCTCCTCAGAAGATGCAAAAGCCAATTTTTGTTTAAAAGCTTCTACCTCAAGCATTGTAAGTTCGAATTCTTCCACTAAAGGTGATAGTTACTATCAACTTCTTGAGGCCTTTAAAGAGACTCATGAAGAAGAAAATAAATTAGCTCTCATAAATAATAGGTTGAAAGGTTTGAACAACTGGCTGGAATCTAGAGTTAAAAACTTAGAAGATGAGTTGGATAACTCCAGAAATGATTTTAAAACCCTTGATCTTATTTACAAAAACTCTTCTTGTGAGTATGACTCAAGTTTTTATAAAAATTGCATATTTCTTTGTGAAAACTATGGACAAACTTACCAAAAGAAAATCCAACTTTAAGAATGTGGTAGCATCTCAAAATTGTGTGTTTGGAAAATCTGGTTTTGGTTTTAATCCATAGAATAAGAACAATGGTAGTTCAAAACTGTTTTCAACCTTTGCAAGAAAAATAATTGACTAAAAAATCGAAACAATCGATTGTTTCCTGATTTTATTGTATGAGAAGAGGTCATTCAGTTAGATTATGTAAAGTGAGAAAAATTCTTGTTCCCAGAGGCATATTAAAGTGGATTCCTAAGAATCTTAAAGGTTCTAATGATCAAACTAACATCAAAGGACCAAAATTCTTTAAGGGATCAAATCTTGCCACTTGATATGTTATTCTTGCAAGACTTTGCTTCTATGTTCAAGGATCTGTAGAAGGTTGTTTGAGTGGAAGCAGTTCAGAATGAAGTTTTGGTTCTGATGTTATGTGCAATCTTCTATATGTACTTTTTTTCTTGAAGAATTACTTTTCACGTACTATGACTTTTTTATGTTTGACAAACTATTTCAAATATGTAAATTCATCTTTTTGGTTCTGCAATTGGTTCCTGACTGGTTTAATACTTTATTTCTTTCATATTCATACAAATGGTGTGTGTATCTCTAAATGTTGAATTCTGTTAGAATTTTTGGTTTTATAAAACTCAATTGTTGTCACAAAAAAAGAACCGATTGTTTTCACAAAACAACCGATTATTTCTTCCTTGACTATACTGTGTTAAAAAGATACTTTAATGTATGTTCATTGGTTTGTGCCTCTGAATGTTCTCAGAGCCTTTGTAGGTCAAGGATACACTTATTAATTCCTTGAATATTATTCTCTCAATGTACTTACTGTCATTAATGGAATATATTCTTCAATATCTTGGGAATTTAAAGTTTTCTGGTTTAGTCAAATCTGCATGTGGTTTTTCCGAGCATTTTGTTTTGGGTCTGACAATTCACTTTATTACCTTTGAACAAATTCTTTTTCTATTTGAATTCAACCCACAAAATGCCAAAGTATTAATTTCCCTTTTTGCTTATAAAAATATGGTTTATCTGCTGTTTTTCTTCACAAGAAACAACCAACTGTTTTCTCCTTCCTTTTAGTCTATATCTGTTTGAACATGCAGCTTGTTTGTTCTCTGTTGTGTGCTCACTCATCTTTAGTCATGGAATCAACACCTCCCTCCTCTAAGAGAATGAAGACTAGGGCAGTGAAGAGAGGTGGACGCCTATAAAGATGGTTTTCGGGGGAAAAAGAGGTGATTGAAAAGTATCTCCATGAAACAAGCAGGAAGGTGATCAATAATCCAAAGTTAATAACCTTTAAATGGATGAAAGAGCAGAAACTTATGGAGGTGATGAGCTTACTAGAGGAGAAGATGCTGAAAAGGTTCCTTGAGATGTTTGGAAACATCATTCCAGACTTGGTAAGGGTATTTTACACAAACTTTCAAATTGTTAGACATAATATTTGTTCACATGTGAAAGGAGTAGATATGGAGATCACCCATGATGTCTAGACAGTAATCACTGGCCTAAAGTATACTGGATTAAGGATCAACAAAGGAAACATAGGAGTTGTTGAAGAATTCAACAAAATGCAGTATTACAAAAGTTGTCTTAAGAAACCTCTTTCAAGAGTGAAAATTTTTTCAGTAGGAGGGTTGAAACTAAATGAAAGACCCATTGCCTTTATCATTTCATGGATGCTCACTCCAAGGGGCAACAATCACTCCACCTTGTCTGAAAAAGATCTGGTCCTCATCTACTGCATAATGAACAAAGTGAAACTCAATTGGATTCACATTTTCAAAGACCATATGCAGAAATCAACATGGTTAAGTGACTATCATTACCCTTATGCTTTTTTTATTTCTAAGTTTCTATAGTATTTTGAAGTGGACCTAGAAGATAAACTTTATGAAATTGTGAAGTCCACAAGTGACGTCAACAATGGTCTCCTAAGCACGATGGGGTTTACCAAAGTTAATGGTAGATGGGTGAGTAAAAATGGAGATCAAGCGGGCTCATCAAGTATAGCTCATGTTGAGGAAGAAAATGAAGTTGTCGCCACTAGAGATGAACCTGCTGCTGGAGTATTTGAAGCTAGACCAAGTTCTGCACACATGGATGAAAGAATAACATCCATGTCTCCCTTTAAAAGACTTATGGTGAACAGGATGGACAACTTTGCTGATAATCAAAGGAGTCTCCATGAGTTGTGTGCTACAAGATTTTAAAATATGGATGCAAGGTTTCAGACCTTTGATGAGCAAATTGAAGCAGTACAAAATCAACTGTTTGAATTGCAGTATGGCAAGGATGATTGAAGAAATTTATCCGCTTTCTTTCAAATTCTGATTTAAATTTCTGAACAATTTTTCTGTTTTTGTTGTTTTTATCCTTCTTTCATTCTATTTGTGAAGACAAATAGAGGTAGAAGAAGTATTATGGGTTTGTGCTGTGGGTTTGTAATATTCTATTATATGCCACCTATCTTGTTTTGAAACTGCTTTTGGTGGACTAGTTAGCTTGGCTATTTTTCGTTTAACTATTGCACTCTGTTTTTTAACTGGTTGCTTTTTTTTAACTAGTTGATTTTAACTGCTGCATCAAACTATTTTTAACTAGTTTTCACACTGATTTTGCTGATCTTCCTTTTTGGAAATCACTTAGTGAAAACTGGTTTTCTGATGCTTATAGTATCTGGAATGGGTTACTCCTTGTACCTGCACATTTTCTGTATTGCAAGTAGTGCCAAATTCTAACAGAACATCCCAAAGCAACCCAAGGATTTGTCTTCATCAAATAGGGAGAGAATGTTAAAAATGAAGCTTTGATGCCTCCAAATCTATGAAGATAGCTTGAAGATTGTGTTACTGTGAATGGGCATGGGATCTGGGTAGTTTAGAATTTGTTAAATCCACTCTTAGTCAATTCAAATATGAATCAATCCAATTCCTTAAAAGAAAAAGTGTTTTCCAAAGTCAGTGAAAAACAACCTGTTGATTTGTCGTTTTAACATGTTGTTTTTCTCTTGTGTGTTTGAAAGGTTTTAAATTGGTTTGACCTTTGCTTGGCTTGACTGTCAAACAAATTCAATCGGTTGATTCGACAATTCAACCGATTGATATTTGAAAATCTTTAACAATTTTTCATAAAACTGTTAAATCTGTTTTGTTATTTCAATCTGTTTTAGCTCATGATTAACTGCCTTAAACGACTATTTTCGAAAGCTATAAAACTGGGATTACCTCCCAATTTCAAAAACACAGAAAGAGAGATTCATAAACACTTTTGTGAAAATTTGGATTCAAGATTGCAAGAGTGTTTTGGCTTTGCATTGGTTTAACAGTGAAGTAGGTTCAACTGTAATTCCTTGAATTAGGTATAATCTTTCCTGCTTTCTTTTGTAATTGTTTCCAAGTTTGTAAATCTGTAAACTGTTGTACTGTGAGGTCAGAGGGTATTCTGACTTTGTGTGTGTGGTTTAGTAAAGACGGTGAATGTTCTTAAGAGGTCAACATCACCTCTTTGTTGGTGTGTGAGTTGGTAATCTGTTGTTGGTTACATAGTGAAATCTCAAATAGTTTCTGAGAACTGGATATAGCTCTGACAAGGAGTGAACCAGTATAATTGCTTGTGTGTTTCTCTCTCTCTCTCTCACTCCTTTAAAACTGTTTCTTTTGTGATTTTAACAACTACTGGTATAAACAATCGATTGATTCGTATAAACAACCGATTGATCTTCTAAAATCAATTTAAAACAGTTTTGTTTTTTGGTTGATCGGATTGTTTTGTCTATACTTCTTCATTAATCTTCATTTCATTCCATTATTTGCGAAAATCTTCCATTAAAGAATTCACTCCCCTCTTGTTTAAGCCATTAAATCTAACCAGTTCTAAATGCTTGGACCCTTTGCTAAAGGAATTTCAGGATGTGTTCCAAGAGCCACCTAAAGGATTACCTCCTTTAAGGAGCATTAAACATCAGATTTCATTCTTGGAGCTTCTTTACCAAATAGACCTACATATAGAACCAATCCAACTGAGGTCAAAGAAATTAAAAAACAAGTCGAGGAGTTATTAAATAAAGGTTGGGCCCAAGATAACATGAGTCCTTGTGCTATGCATGTCATTCTTGTCCCTAAAAAGGACGGGAGTTAGAGGATGTCTATGGATTGTCGTGCCATAAATAACATAACCATCAAGTACAGGCATCCCATCCCTTGATTATATGACTTGTTAGATGAGTTACATGGATCTCAAATCTTCACCAAAATTGATATTAAAAGTGGATATAATTAAATCTGGATTAAATCAGGCGATGAATGGAAAACCGCTTCCAAGACCAAGGTTGGGTTGTATGAGTGGTTAGTCATGTCCTTTAGCTTAACCAATGCTTCAAGCACCTTCATGCGACTTATGCTTCATGTCTTATGACCTTTTATAGGCAAGTTTGTAGTAGTCTACTTTGATGATATTCTTATCTACAACTTGAACATAGAAGACCATAAAGTGCATGTCAGGCAAGTTGTAGAAATCTTTAGGAAAGATGTGTTGTATGCTAATCTGGAAAAAAAAATGTGTCTTTGCCATAGACCATATAGAATTCCTAGGGTTTGTAGTTAGCTCCAATGGGGTGCATGTGGATGAACAAAAGGTAGCAACAATTAGAAATTGGCATACACCCACCAATATTAGTGAAGTATGAAGATTTCATGGATTAGCTAGTTTCTATAGAAGATTTGTGAAAGACTTTACTACTACTGTTGCACCTCTCAATAAGATAGTAAAGAAGGATGTAGTGTTCAAATGGGGCCAAGAACAAACAAATGGTTTTGGAACTTTGAAAGACAAATTAACCAAGGCGCCTATCTTAACCATGGTTTATACACCCCTCTCCCCATCCCAGGCATTTCTTGGGTAGAAATTTCTATGGACTTCATTTTAGGTCTTCCCAAGACATCTAAGGGTATGGATTCTATCTTTGTGATAATGGATCGTTTTTCTAAAATGGCTCATTTTCTTCCATGCCACAAAGTAGATGATGCTTGTAATATTGCAAATCTCTTTTTTAAGGAAGTTGCTCGATTACATGGGCTTCCTAGAAGTATAGTATTTGACAAAGACTCTAAGTTCTTGAGTCACTTCTAGAAGACTTTGTGGGGGCAAACTTGGCACTAAAATTTTGTTTTCTACTACTTGCCACCCCCAAACTGACGGTCAAACAGAAATGGTGAATAGAACTTTGGCCCAAATGTTAAGATGCCTTATTTCCGGGAACCCTAGGGTGTGGGAGGATTTAATTCCTCATAGTGAGTTTGCTTATAACCGAGTAGTTAATTCTACTACTTCTCACACCCCTTTTGAGGTTGTGTATGGGTTTAATCCCCTTACACCTTTTTACCTACTTCATATTCCTGTCCTTGATGAAGTATTATGCAAGGATGGTTTTGAAAAAGTAGTTTTTATTAAAAACTTGTTGTAGAACATCAAGCGCTAAATAGAAAGAAAGGTATGCAAGTATGCTAAACATGCCTGTTCCCGCCGGTTGACCAGGGACGTCTTCGTGCGTGGCTTCTGATCGCGAGCTAGGGCACCTTTGTTCTGCGCCGTCTTGAGTACCTGAAAAGAAGTGAACAAAGGGGCGCCCTCGCGGCTGTTTGCACTCCGACGATCAAGTCAGCAAGCGAGAAACATCAAAGGTGACACACCTCCGTATCGGAACACCGTGAATGGATGCTCTAAAGGTGGTCAAATAACTGAGTAACTGATTTCTCCCTAATTGCCTGTGCGTACAGTGGGTTCGCGAGCAAGCAACTAGAGTGTGTGTGAAACTGAAAACTCTGGATCCCTATCTCAAACGTCTAAAGCCTCCTTTATACGTCTAAAGCATTCAAAGCGTCTTAAGGTGCATTTAAAGCGTCTTAAAGCGCATTTAAGGCGATTAAAAACGTTCAACGCATTTAAAACGTTCAAAGCATTTAAAGCATTTAAAGTGCTTTAAAGCGTTTGAAACATAAACTGAACAAAACGTACCTTAGCAAACTTTCAGGGAAACTGATATACCTTGATGTTTCAATGCTTGTTGCCACGTGTTCTTCTGACTTGATCGCTACTCTACGTGGAGGGCCCTACAGCGCTGTAACCCAACTTAGGGATAATCCATCGTGTAAGCCCTCCTTCCTCGAAGTGCATCTGGCGTAAGGGGTGACTTTCTGGGTGCCAACTCATGCGCCCCAAACTCTAGTCACTCACCCTGGAAGTGTATCTACCTTCCTCTCGTACCATGCACATGGTTCGCCCCTGGGCGTGGCCCTCTCATGGGTCGTATCTGTCCCAGAGGTCTCCCAGAGGTGGCGTGGGTACTTCAAGAGTCAGGTTACCCCCTACTGGTACTAGAACTATGGCCTTGAAGCCACTTGTCTCTTACTGCTCTGAGGTACTGAGGCCTCTCATGGTGTCGCCCCCTCCACGATCTTTCCTACCCGTGGGTATCGAGGGGTGACACCGTCGATGCCTTATCCTAGAGACGCCTCATCTTGGCGACGCCTTAACCTGGCGACGCCTACACCTGGCGACGCCTCAAGCGGTCAACATGTTGATTTTCTTCCTTGGGCCCCCCTGAGGGGTCCCACCATATGTTGACTTTGACTTTGGTCAACGCCCAGGGACGGGACGGTACACAAGCCCCCTAGTCTTGACCTAACACTTGTTTCAGCAAAAAGACTAAGGCCTCACCCTATCATCCACGTGGCATTCCTGCTGATGTGACATTCTATGTGCTGATGATGTGACGCTTTAGGTTGCTCGTTAATTTCTCGACACGTGGCACGATCATGTGGTTGGGGATGAGTGCCGCTAGTGCTTCTTCAAGTTAACGTTATAAGTTTTCAAAAACGCGCGCTCAAGGCACTGTTTCATTCACTCTTTCACATTCCCACCACTGTTCACCTTCTTCTCCAAAAGCTTTTCCTGCATTCTCTCTTCGCACCCCCAATCTTCGCCAATCCGATTACTCAAAGGTACGGTTTTTCTTCTTTGATGACCCTTTCCCTTTACTGCATTGTTGTTATAATTGCCTGGGCCTGTTTATTTTTCTTACATTTGTCCTCTTCTTCCTCACTTCTCCGTTTTCCTTGTTCTTCTCTTCTTGCGTGGGTAGGGTTTTTCTAGGGTTTCTCTCCCCCTTTCTGCCTTAACCCCATTTGCTAAACCTTTTTTCCTTTCCTCCTTCTTCAGCTTTTTTCATCAATCCATGGCGCGTACAAAAACAACCGCCAATCCACCACCCCAGGGATCAACTATATGGCCCACTACTCCTTGGGCTCCAATGAGCTCTTGGCCGAATGTTCGACTTTGACCACCGTTGAAGACGTGGAGAACCATCTGGGTGACCCACGTCTATACAACTTCAATGCCTTCCACAGTAGACACGACTCCCACATTTCCGTTCGTCACGCCACCCGCGGGGAGCCGGTCTGCATGGATGAAAGGTCCAACAGCGGCAAACCCTTCTTCTTCCTCTACCAAACGGTGTTCAAATGAACCGGTCTGCGCCTTCCCTTCTCAGGCTTCAAGAGGGAACTGCTCACTGAAATAAATGTAGCCCCTGCCCAGCTACACCCCAACAGTTGGGCATTCATCAGGGCGTTCGAAATCCTGAACGGGTACTTGGGCCTGCTACCCTCAGTGGACATCTTCCTCCACTTCTTCGAAGTGAAGAAGCAAGGGAAGAGCCTCTGGGTGAGCTTTTCTGGGGTCGTCAGAAGGATCATCCTCACCCTCTTCCAGAATTCCTACAAAGGGTGGAAAGGTAAGTTCTTTAGGGTGTGCTGCACAAAACGTGACCCCACAGCCCTGGATGGCTTCCCCTTGTACTGGGTGAAAGAGCCAAGGCTGATCAAGCCCAAGTCCATTGATGAACTACCCTCTGCTGATAGAGAGGTATGTGTTGCTCTAGCTGGCATGGGAATTGCCTTCAACACCGCGGAGCTCATAGCCCGTGAATTTGATGCAGACGCCCTGTCTCAGTACTTTGGTGGGAGGATCTGCGCCTATGCTTGTCTTTTTATCTTTGCCCTTTAATGTGCTTTCTCTTTTTGTTGTATGCGCTATTTATCTGCTCCAAATTTCTATATGTGTTATATGTGCTTTTAACTGGTATCAGCTCTAACCCTTGTTATTTTGTCTATCTTGGTGCAACCTCAGTGATGGACTCGTCCAGACGTCTTGCTCTAGCCAAGGCTCTGAAGACTCGCAACAAGGCAACTACTGCGAAAGCTGGCGCCCCTGACGCCCCCTCAGAAACCCCACAAATTCCAAATTCACCACATATTGCCCCCACAACCAATTCACCCGACACTCTCCAAACACCCAGCTCACCCCCTCCGATCGCCGCAATCCCACTGGCTGTGGCCCACACCTCTGCTCCAGCCCCCCTTGACAAGAGCAAGGGCGTCCTTGTGGTCCCCTCTGATGACGAAGGCTCAGGCGAGGGGGAAGTCTTCAAGAGGAGGAAGACCAATAGAGTCGTTACTTCACAATCTGCATCCCCCCAGCGTGGAGAATCTCTAAGGGACAACCCTCCCAGCGCCACATCTCCCACACACCAAATAGGCCAAGAGGAGGGGGCAGAATCTACACCCCCACCAACACAAACTACTCCACAAGCTCGCGCCCCAGAGGTCTTGACGATTCCCCCTACAATCATGCAACTAATGAGGGGATTCAATGAGAGGTCGTCGGGGAGCTCTTCTGGCGAGGCTAAGAAGGAAGGCATGCCCTACTACATGGGGGCCTTCCTTGCCATTGCACTCGATTGGCGCGCACAAGCAAAAACCAAGGCCATCGAGATGCAAACCCT
>Ga0123341_1002513_pt1 | contig 15143 bp, 10 predicted proteins | sample Turbeapinknodule_FD_89959 | JGI IMG/M metagenome (GOLD analysis project Ga0123341, IMG submission 89959) | Root nodule microbial communities of legume samples collected from Mexico - Turtle bean Mexico pink nodule | ecosystem: Host-associated > Plants > Roots > Nodule | place: Mexico: Nepantla... | reverse complement strand
CTTTTATATGGGAGTGGAAATAGGATATATAAAAAAGGTACTTGCTTAACAATTTTATTATTTGTATATGTGTTATCATAATCTTATAAATATTACGAAACAATGAAAATATTTATTGAGGTATTTTTTTAAGAACTGGTATTTTTTAAAATTACTCAACTCAAATAAAAAAGAAAATGAACTTTGCTCATCTCACTTGGTAGAAGTTTGCTTTAACTTTTAGAATCTCAAGTTTATGTTTTAAATGTAAAAAAAAAAAAAAACATTCAAAAGTAGAAAATTTGCAATTACTTCCTGCACTTAATCAAATTTAAAAATGCATCAAATTTACATGAAATGATAAAAATGCTCTTTCACAAAAAGGGATTTGGATAAAAAAATACATTTTAAACCCTCCTTTTCGAAATATATTTGTAGTTATTTTCATAATATATTTTTTACATTCTGAATTAACTTTTTCAGAATAAAATTTTGATTTTGAATGTTTCTGAATTTTCATTTCTATAACACACCAATCTATTTTAGATTAACATTCAGAAAGTATTTTGTTTTAATTCTAAATATTTATTTTCAAAAGTAAAGAATATTTTTGAAATTTTAAAAATATGTAGGTAACAGGTTAAAAAAGGTTGAGTGTAAAAAGAATTTTACTAGAAAATTTAGAAACTGTTTTATTGGCCTTGCAAAGCACTATATTTGTTATTTCAATTTCTTTTTCAAAAAAGAGGAGGTCAATTTAGAAAAAAGGGGTGTGAGAATAAGAAAAGGCCTATAAGTCTCAGGACCCATGACAATTTCTGTTAAATCAATTTAAAAAACTAAAAGCTGATTAAATTGAAAAAAATAGAGTCATTATTAGTAATGTATGTTTTATTAGTAATATTTATTGTTCAATGATTTCTTTAATTGGAATAAATGACTTCGTAATATGTTTATTAATGTTGATTAACTAGTTCGTATGAGTAAAAACAAATCATTTTTTTCAATCACAAAATTTTACGTATACTAAATTAAGTACTTACTATCATCATTGAATTAAAATTTTACATAGAATTCCCAACTCTACATTATATATGCATTAAAAAACCAAGTCTCGTGAATCTAAGAAAAGAAATTAATTTACAAAATTAAGCAAAATATATTTTATAAATACATTAATGTTTTAAATTAATAAAATATTTTTTAGTTAGTGTATATTAGCTTTTTTTTCTTTGTACAAAGTGTATTTTAACTTTAAGAGTAAACCACCAACTTAAGCGGTTTTTTAAAATTAATAAAATGACAAAATAGTTTTTAAAGCTGCGTATCATCAATCAATTTAGTACTTAAAATTATAATGGACAATTTATGTGATCCGTAAAATAAAAAAAATGACGAGATGGTTCTTAAAATCATAAATTGTCAATCAAATTAATCCTTAAAAATGTAATAATAAAACAAATCGACCTTAATTACAAAAATGTTTGATTGCATTTTTTTTCACCTAGATATATTTTTATGTTTTTCTAATGAATTAGAACTATTTAAATCTTCTAAAATTAGGAAATAATTTTTTTATTATTTCAATATAAAGTACATTAAAATAATATTATTAGAGAATCACTTCATTGTGCGTGTTTCATATCATAATAAAGGTGAAAAGAAACGAGAGTTTACTTTAGATATCTTAAAATTTTGTCACCGTTTTATTTTTAAAACTTTTAAAATTAAAATAATTAGTAATTATTTTTTAAAATATTTTTGTCTATTTAATATATCAATTTGAGAATACATTATATAATTCGAATGACTAAATTAATGGATGATGCACATTTTAAAAAAGTTGTTGAAATGGCCAATTTGATTAGCTAGTACAATTTCAACAACTAAATTGATGGTTTAGTATGAATTAAATATGAATAATTTTAGATAATTAAAAAATAAAAATAATTTATTTTTACCATTTATAGATATTTTAATAAGAAAGAAGGTCCCACAAGAGAAAGGAAAAGGGAAATTAAGAAGCATGTCCCATTCTCACGAGGTTAGTAGAGAAACAATAAAGTGAAGAGTATCTTCCTTTTCCCTTCACTCTTTAAGATTCTTGTCCCTCTTTGCTTTCTAAACCTATTCTGCATATCTATCATTTCAATTTTTCTATTCATTGCATTCAATTCTGTCCCTCAATCACACATGCATGTTGCAAATGCATTTCATTCAGTGGGTCCTAACACACAGGGTTACAACATTTTCCCTCTATCCATTACAGTCTACAACTACACTTTCAATCTCCAACTATACTCAATCAAAAAACCTAAAATAAGCTTTATTCATTTTATAAAAATTCTTTACAATAATACAAAAATCAGAATTCATTCATTTCATTACAACTAAAAATATATTTAAGTCATTTTATTTTAAAAAAATAAAAAATAAAATAACAAGGTCATTATTAAAAAGTGAACTTTAAGTGTAACTTTATCTTATAAAACTAACTTATAAGATAAGGTTTAGACACACTTATATATTATGAAATGTTCTAATATCTAATCGACGTGAGATCTTATTATGGATGGTTCAATAACGACACACGTCATTATGAGTATTCCAATAACGACCTGATAGTGAGTAATATGATAAGTCAAAGATAGACTCATAAATAACTCTAATATCATATTAAATAGTGAATTTTAAGTTTATAAAACTGATTTATAAGATGATATCTCCATCCACTTACCAGTTATATAATAATCTTTATTACATGGGAAATCTCCCACCTTCATAAGAAAACTCATTTAAGTTTCTTCCTGCATTAAAAATTGTGTCTAGTGGTCCTTATAACGTCGTATCATATCACTCATAATAATAAAGAAACTTCAAAAAGCTTACATATTTTTATTCCGATAATAAGAAACTCAGTTTAAGAAATATCTTTTTATGATAAAGAAACAATTTTCTGTACAATATGAAACTTTTTAAGATGAAGTAACTGTGTCAAGAAACTAATTCTTAAGCAACTACATAAGGAATTGGACTTGCTCAGTTGCCAGTAGAATTAATCTTAAGGGCTATAAACAAAAGTATTTGGTTTCTTGCTGATAAAAAAAACAGAAAAAAAAACAGAAGTATTTGGATTATTCATGTTGAATAAATTTTGAATGAAGAAAAAGAATTGAATGATATTGATGGGGTTATATAACTTCTAACAGATAAGGATAGGGTTAGATTGAGATGAATTAAAGGCTTCACAAGACACATATGATACATACTCTACATACATTACTTTCACTGTAATCCATTTCCCTCTGTTTTCTGCAATCTTCCCTGTACTCAGAATAATATCAATAAAGTAACATAGATAGAAATGCACACACACACGACAAATTTTAAATTAATATTAACAACAGTGGTTTTTTCGATTTGAAAAGTGACACTAGAATGATTTCTGCAACATGCTTCCTAGGATTAGTCTATGTTAATAAATACTAAGCAAAAGTGATGTTATTTAGTTGGAAGTATATATTGTGTTTATAAGAGAATACATAGTTATATCAAGTACAATAGTGATGCCCTTTTTCTTCTGCAAACTTCTCTTTCTCACCTCTTAGTCCTTTGCTCTCTTCTTCAATTCTTCTACCCCATCCAAAACACAAGCCAACATTCGTCAAAACAAAAGAAAACAACACCAAATGATGTCTGGTTGGATGCAAGACACAGAAGAACAAAACTCTGCTTCATGGTCAAGCCCAAACGCCAACGAACTAAGCTTCTTCTCACTGTGTGCCTACAAACCCATTCCTGAGATCCATGAAGAATGGCACGTGCCCAACAACATGGCCTTCTCCACCAACTTTGCTGATAACATGTTACTACAACAACACCAACCATTGCACACTTTCTCTTCTTCCACTAACCTTGACCTATCTCAAGGGCTCAACTCCCTCACTCCCAAACCCTCCTTTTACCCCTTGGAGCATGGCTTTCGCGCAGCTTCCGATGTGGGACTTCTTGACCCTCAACCTTTGAACAAGGTTCATCATGGCGGTGTCTTATTCACCTCAAATGGCAATAACCAGTTAGAGCTTCCAAATTTAGCAACCGTGTGTGCAATGCCTCCCCTACAAGATGGTCTTGGATTTTCGGGATTCAAGAATATCGGTGACTCTGATCATGCGGAGGGTTCAAGAAAGGCCTTACTGAGACCCCTTGAATCGTTCCCTCCATCAGGTGCACAACCAACACTTTTTCAGAAGCGAGCAGCACTAAGGAAAAGCTTGGAACATAACCTCATAGGCAAGAGTAAAGGGAATAGTGATAGTAACAAGAGGAAGACGTGTAATAATGGAGAAGGTGTTGAATGGTCGGGGTTGAATTATGATTCTGACGAGAGTGATGAGAATAAGACGATGGAAGAGAGTGGAAGGCACGGTGGAAACAGCTCGAATGCGAATAGCACCACCGTCAGTGGCGGCGTGGATCAAAAGGGCAAGAAGAAGACAGGGATACCTGCGAAGAATTTGATGGCTGAACGCCGCCGAAGGAAGAAGCTCAATGATAGACTCTATATGCTGAGATCCGTTGTTCCCAACATTAGCAAAGTAAGACAAAATTTTCTTTTACACCAAACTTGATGCATTCATTCAATACCTTTAGTTTTGTTTTTCATGTCAGACTTTTACCTCAATATAATCTTTGTGTAATTAAGTATAGATACCATATGTTATAATGCAGAAACTTCAATTCTAAATATTGCAGTACACCACTAGTTCAAAACACACAGAAAATAAGAAAAAAAAAATGTGAGTTTTATATCATGATGGAATGAATAACCACCACTTTATTGTTACTTTTTTCTTCAGTTGGGAACTAGGGTTACCGAATCATGGTATATGCTGTACATGACTCATAATATTCACTGATAAATCAACACATAAGAACTGATTATGGTAACTAATCAACATATATGTATATATATCATGGTTTTCATATGTATGGATTTGTTGAATTATTTGACAAGTTTGGTTTAAAACTAAGATGGATAGGGCTTCAATACTTGGGGATGCAGTAGAGTATTTGAAGGAACTTCTGCAAAGGATCGGTGACCTTCACAATGAATTGGAGTCAACACCACATGCTGGCTCTTCATTGACTTCAAGCTTTCTTCATCCTTTGACACCCAATTTACCAACACGTATGCAAGAAGAACTTTGTCTCAGTTCATTGCCAAGCCCTAATGGCCAACCTGTGAGGGTAATATTGCTTGCCCTTTTCTGGAACTTCTTCTTTTTCCCATATATACATCCTTCAATCCACATGCCTTTCTTAATTTCTGTTCCTATTTCTGGGTGTGAATATCATATATGACTCGACAACAACAAAATTGAGTAAGTTAGCTTTTGCTTGTTCTTGGAACTGCATGATTGCATGAAAAGAGTACCTTTCTCATTTCCTTTTATATTATTCAATCTAAAAACAAAAGTAAAATAAAACATTAGACTATGTTTTTGTTTTACAATTTTAAATTTTATCCCAAAACTTATGAAGTTGGGAATTTCCCAAGAGTGTTATAAATTAGTTTTGAAAAAAAAATGAAAGTAGTGTTATTGGTGATTCCACATCGACTAGAAATGATGATATTTTATTTTATATAAGTAGCCTGAACTTCAGTTGGTTTCATGAGGTTAAATTAGACTTAAAGTTCAGTTGATTTTATGAGGTTGAATTAGACTTAAAGTTATTTTTAATATTTTATCAGTGAATGCAATAAAAACCTTGTTTGTTTTATTTTGGTTTCGGATAAAAACGGGAAATATTGTATTCCAATGAGTATGGAAGGTTATTTGTTATCTCAATTATAAATTCAATTTCTATTCTGATTTTATTTTAAATTTTTAGAATATTCTTAAAGTATTAAAATTTAATTAAACATGGTTTAAATATATATACTTAATAAATCTCGTAATTATATGCTTAGACAGTGGGATTTATAAAAGCATAATATTATGCCTTAAAATAAAGGTCTGCAAAGATTTATCTGTATTAATTAAAGTATTAGTTTTTAATTAGGAATGGAGAAAGTTGAATTTAGTAATTTTACTGTTAAGCAAAATTCATCAAAGCCAAGCCAAGTCTTGTATGAATATTTATTTGCTGTTAACAAGTATTTTCTGAGTTGTTAATGAGTAAAAAATGGGAAGTATTGAATAAAGTATAAAAGCATTTAATACATTAAAAGTCAAAATTGATTCCTTATTAAATAGATGTGGGCAATAGTTAGCATTTAACACGAATAAATAGTATTAATATTTGAGATAAAGATTTATGGTGATGAAATTAAGAGAAAAAAAATGGTGGAAATATAGGTTGAGGTTGGGTTGGGTGAAGGAAGAGGAGTAAAGATTCAGATGTGTTGTGAGAGGAAACCTGGTCTCTTGCTGTCCACCATGAGGGCTCTCGACAACCTTGGCATAGACATTCACCAAGCAGTCATCACCTACTGCAATGGCTTTGCTATGGATATTTTCAGAGCTCAGGTTAATCTCTTTTTATTCTTTAATCCTCATTATACAATAATAATTATTGTGCACTGTATTCATATCAGAGCTTTTATACTGTTATCGAAAATCATGGTTAATATAATAATATTCTTATAGAATTCAACAAACATGATGAAAAAAAAATCTGGACATTGTGTGTATTCATTGTGTATTGAGTGTAAGAAAAAAGTAAAAGGGTTTAATAGTTTAGAAATATAAAATGTATTCAATCATTCATTTAGTAAATATAAGGAATTGTAAGACATTGTCAAAAGATTCAGAATTGTTCATATTAGACTTACTTCTTCCCAGGAATATTCCTTGTTTTATAATTAAGGTTATACTTTGTATTGAGGTTATACCTAGGAATTAAAAATTGTGAGCATTATGAATTGATGAGTTTTTTTGAGGCTGAGGGCTGATTTTCTCTCTCAATCAGCTACGCAACGAAGGTCAAGATGTGCATCCAGAGCAAATCAAAGCAATTCTATTAGATTCAGCTGGCTTCCATAGCATGAACTAATGGCAAGAAACAAACTACAGGCACTACCTTTACAAAAGGTCAATTTAGCAGACCTCGTGTTTTTTATGCTCAAAATTTAAGTGTACTTTACAGACTCATCTAACTTTTGCTCAGTTGAAATAGGAGAAATTTTATTTTACTAATTAAAAGCTCTACTAAATTTTGGGACCTTTTGAGTGTTGAAGTTGAAACGAAATCTGATGATGGTCTCCACTGAGTTTAGGGACACTCTGAAAATGCATGTTTGAGTCAAGCTTGTTTCTACAATTCCACTGTCTTGCTTGTACAATTAGAAGGGACAAAAGCTTTAATGCAGTGCTTTCTCTTCTTTTTTAATCATTCATTAATCTTGCTCTTTCCGACGATTCACCTCTCCTTTTTCCAAAAATGAAAAGGAGATAAAGATGAAAAATATGGAGGAAAAAAAGAACTTTTACCAGACAAAACTGAAACTTCAATGCTGGCTTCTAAAGAGGCCAGGATAAATGGGGTCTCATGCATCTGAGCAAAAATTAAAGGTTCGGCCAAACACAGTCCCCACAGTAGGCTACTTTTAGTGTAGATAAATAATGAATTCCATGGGCCAATGTTTATTAGACATAAAGGACAGAACCACGGAAAATAATGAGGTCCACAACGTGGGCATACAGAGTATGTTTCTTGTTCAGAAAAGTACAATCAATTTTTTTAATTTTGAAATATTATTATTGGATATTGAACGATGGTGCTTTCAAGGAATGAAGTTTTATCACGTAACCACGTTACACATATCTCAGATAGGACCACACCACAACCAGCAGTGCCATCCCAAATAGCCACAAATACATTTCACTAAAGAATTTTCAAATCCTCCATCAAAGATTTCCAGACCCAAGTGTCCACTTTCTTCTCTCGTGACATGACTTCGACTTCAATCCACACCGTCCGCGACAAGACGGTAATGGCCGCACTCGCCAAACACCAAGCACAAAAACAAAGACTTTGAGGCAAAATTAAATTACACATCCCCAAAAGCATATCAATATTTAAATATCCAGTGATTTCCACAAGTTCACAATACTGGCACAAACTACCCCACTAGAATAAGAGACAATCATATTTAAAATCAGATAACCGCCCTTCTATATGAACTTAATTACATTAATGAGTTCGGGTTCTAAGGAAGCAGAGAGTAAACCTATATACAGGGTAGGAAGGTAGGATCGCAGAAGGCAATTACATACTACTATATTAGGAGTGTCTAACAGGGAAGAGGCATATATACTAATACTACTACTTCAACGACAAGGTCCAAAATTGGATGGATACTCATTCATGCCATCCATATTCTGATTCCAAACACGAGCAGTTACTTTATAAAACAGTCAGATTCAGAATTAGAATTTTCTTCTTCAGGTCATATTCTCCAACTGGGGATGGCTTTATGACAGTCACCTCCTACTTTCCACTCCAGTTCGGAATCTGTCAAAACAACACATTTTTATACCATGAGATTCTTTGAGTAAAACTGGATTCAAAATTCATATATAGGGAGCACGATAAATTATAAAGTTACCTGGAAGCTATGGAAATCAAATCTATACGAATTATCAGGCCTCTGAAGCTGAATGATTCAGCTGACATTTTATTTCTTGTGCCTCTACACCTTCACTAACCGATTGATTCTCTTCATTCTTTGAACTCAAGGTACCCGGGCTCATTTTCTGAATCTCTTCTTTGGGGTAGATATAAATTTTGCGTACCATAGCAACAAATTCCCTGATTTAAATAGAATTATCCAACATGACGTGTCATTTTAAAGAAAATAAAATAGCATGCACCAGTCTATAATAAACTAAAGGTGTACAATCAGAGATACTTACTGCCACGGATCATCACCAACAAGCATCATATCGCCCTCATTGTCAGTGTAGACAATAAGCCAATCTTTTTGGGGAGAGGTTAATTCACCTCCAAATTCAAATAGCTGATCCAATTCAGCGATTAACTCATCATACGCACTGAATTTTGTGAGGTCTACCGACCTACCAAGTGCAATCCCTTTCTTGTGAACCTAAAATAAAAGCATTTTGATTAATTTTTTCCTGCAAAAACTATTGATGTTCGCAAGTTAAAATCAGAAATTAAAAAGGGGGACTTACTTTAGTGCAACTTCTAGCAGAACCACTATTAGATTTGGGTTGAACATCTTTCAGATGTGGCTGAGAATTTTGCGACAGCTTTTCATGGTCGTCAATCTGCAGACCATCAGCCGGTTTCAATCCCCTTGAATTCTCAGACTTCGTGTCATTTTCAAATGTGTGCTGTTGGTTATGCATGTGACCAACTGGCTCAATTGCAACATTCCTTTGTGATACAGAAGGGTCCAGAACAATGGGGCTACTAAGAAGTGAGATGCCAAATAGCTTGCAGTCACTGTCCTTCGGTTTTCCTGATATTGGTTTGGGTAACAGTTCTCTAGAACGAGGACTCTCATATTGAGTTGACAGTGGAGGAGGCATCAAAAAGTTTCCATGTGAATGCTCAACTTTGTGCCCATGAAGCACAGTATAGTCACCGAATGCACTGCTAAACCTCATATTCCCTCGAACTTGACAAGTTGTATCACCACCTTGAGCAGAGGCTTTTGTATTAGAGTCCAAGAGATTGAGTGGTAGACTGGGCCATGGACTAAGAACATTATGTTTGCCTTCGCGGTCCAAAAAATGTTTTCTACTAAGGTTAGCTACAGGACCATTTTGATCAACAAATGATGGATGAGATTGATCTCCATGGACCCCAAAGCCAGAAAGTAGATCTGGATATGTTGGTTCATGCCTTCCCATTGACATCCAGCTCTCTGATCCATACCTTCTTGAGGTGGAAACAACATCAATCTTTTCGTCATCTGCAGCAGATGACCACGCAGACTTCTCTGCCGTATCAGATTCATTGCTTTCGGCAAAATTTACTCTCAAGGTCGATAATTCTTGACCTTGCAAGACCCTTTGAAACCCACTAGCTGGCAAAGGGTCTACACTCACTTTAGACGATGCTGTTAATTACCAACAAATATCAGGCTTTACAAACTCACAAATGCGTAGCAAAGATTAAAATCTTGTATATATCGAATATAAAAAGTGACTTGTCTGTACCTTCACGGGTAAGAACAGAGGAATCTGGGGATGATGGAACCACATTAGATCGAGGCCTCTTAGGCCTGGGCATTGGTAAAGGGTTAAGAGCAGGAGGAGCGAGGGCCGGCTCTATTTTCCATTGGGAAACTCTCTCAGGACGAGGTACGTTAGAAGTTTCATCCCATCTCACCTGGAAAAACAGCACACGCAGGGAACTCCATTATAAAATGTCCAATTCAACAGACATACAATAGTGACATGAAAGCCGGAATGCAACCTTAAGACTTCTCCATTTGGAGTTAGGCCACCTTTTGGGATCAGCATCTTCAATTCCAACAATGGTACCGGTAAACCTACAAAGTTGCCATTTAGAGTCCGGTAATTTCTTTCATTAAAATTATATGTTCAATAATAATACAGCACAGCTAATTGGACAACTACAATTTAATCAGGAAAAAAAAAACGCTACCCATTCATACCTTTGCTCGGGAGCCTCTTCACCTTCAAATCTCATTTTGAACCGCATCCCGATGGTGTAATTGTTTTTTAGAGACTCCATGTACTGATCATACGGAACTATAAATTCAGCTGGACTAGTCCTGTAAATAAATTTGACAACATTGCTGTAAATGCTGCGAAGGGAAACAACAAAAAGGAAACACTCAAATTCATTCATGTCCATGCGGTTGTCCAAGGAAACAACAAGGTACAAACCTAGGTTTGTAATACACGGTGAACATGGTTCCAGTCAATATGGCATGCCAAGCAGTTGCGAGAACACCAAGATGCATACTGTGGCTCGAGATAACCGAGGACGGAACGTTACCCTGCTGCCTCATTGCACGCCTAACACCAACTCGAAGTTCCCCATTCTCACCCCTGAAAGTTCCTAAATTAGTCTGTGCCGAGAAAGCAAACAAAACCAGATAAATCTAGAACCCTATTCATTAATTAACAAACCTCAAAAATATAAACGCATCCCCAGCAACCAGCCTCTTGGAGCTCACAAAAACACTCCATCCGCTTTGCAGCAAGTGTCTACGCGGTTGACCTGAAATTAACTCCACTCATCAGTCATAGGAAAAAAAAAAGTAAGAACACGAACTTAAAAAACAAGATCCGCAGTTAATATTAAATAATCACCCCGAAAAATATGCCTGAATCGCCACTCGTTCCCGTGTAGATCCTTGGCCACCAACTCCTGGGTAGGTGGCTGCTTTGACATGTCCTGCCAACAAACACGAAACAGGGGAAGACACCGCCCAACTTCAGCACACAAAACAAACAAAGCACGTGGAAGGGTAAAATGGTAAAAAAATAAAACCAACCAGCGGAGGGAGGCATTCATCAGCATGTCGTCTTAACACCGAAAATCCACCGTGAGTACTCGTATCAGAAGCCGTCAGCGTTTTACAAAACGAATGCACGTGAAACCGAGGAGGCGGTGCCGGAGGACCCTCCTTCTCCACCGCATTTTCGTCTTGCTATCATCCAGATCCACAAAGAAAAATAAGGACGACGTCGTTGCGGAATTACACCACACCCAGAAACTAAAATAAGATTAATTAACTTACATTTGGCTCAGGAAGCAAGGTCACTTGAGCAAACACCTCGTCTGTGTCTGGCTCCGCCTGAAAATTTTCGCCAGAAAGGAAATAAGTACCACGATATATAACTTCATCCACCAACTCAGTTTAAAAGCCGAGAAAATTAACCATTGCTACCTTGAGCATGACGTTGATGACCCGACAAAGGATCTTCGGTGGTAGATCGTAAACCGGCATATGCTGTTCCGCTACCTGATTTGTCGACGCTTCCACCTAATGTGCGTGTGCGCCATAAAAACAAACACTCGTGTTCACAACCAAATATAGAAAACACAAGTACACCAAATTTCACTGTAGAAACCAAGTCCGCTTGCGAGAGACAGAGCCAGAAGCGGAACTCCACAGAGTAGCGCCGCATCTGAACTCCCTCTCACCGAACCGGTGGAAGAACACTTACCTGCTCTATATGTCCTTGAGGAAAGTAGAACACGCGCTCTCCTTCTCTAGGTACCGTCACCAGCGGACCCGCGCACGCGTGCCAAAGCTCCCGGTAAAGCGCTGTCTCCGCGTCTGAAACCAAAAAACACGTTATCGTCACGCCAAACACTACCCAAGGCACGAACTAATGGTTTCCGCGGAAAAAACCACGTTACCTCTGGCGGATGACGAAGAAGAACCATTCTGAGGCTCTCCTCCAGCGTTCCTAACATCGTTGCCGTTGTTGAAGCCACCGGAACTGTTTTCTCCTTTTCCGTTCACCAAATTTCCCTTGATTGATACCTCCGACGACGCCATTTTTTTTCCGTTGAAGCTCCTCACAGATCTCTCTCACACCACATGGCAAGATCGGAGCCTCCGCTTTTCTTCACCGTTGCAGAATCCAAACACAAAATCCTCAAACCGCGCGACCAAATTAACGCACACGAAGCAACACCAATTCCCAAAACCTCTCTCTCTCTCTCTACACCTTCAGAGGACTCTTTCAACCAATCTCTCTCTTTCTCTGTTTCTCTCTCTATCTCCTTCTATCTTTCTTTTTATATTTTATTTTATATTTTATTTGTTCTCTCTCAGTTGATAAATGACTTGCATTGCAGCACCAGAACCAGTGTCGGAGAGGGAGACTTAACCAGAGTGGTCAAAACAGCGTACAATCAATTAAACCGCGGTCAATTCCTAACCACTCTGGGCAACCGGCTTTTACCGGTTGAGCCCCGTTGGAAACCGGATACACCCGGTGGTAGTGTTTTCCCTCACAGGGCAGCACGATCTCCTTGGCGGCTCCTGGGACAGTGAAAGACGTCTGTATTAACGGCGTTAACAGACGTGGATGAGTTATTGGATGCGGCATCTAATACCGTTTGTCTTGACGGTCGCGGGAAAGTTGCACTGTTTTTATTGGGAAATGGCGTTGTCTCGCTGTGAACGGCAGCGATATGCAATTGCAACGAGGGCGCATTTAACACCACCCGCGCAACTTAACCATAGTTTGTTTTTGTTTTCTTTTTTAATTTTAACCATTGAATTAAATAATGAAAAAAATGGTAGAAATATTAGCTGTTTTATTATTATTTAATTTATTTATTGGGATTGTGATAAGAAGTTTGATGCGCGAGGACGGTAGGGCACCACACAACTGTGAAGACTGAACAGCAGTTGTCGCCCCATTTGCGTCTTTCCCATCTTTCTCTTATCCCATCCATCTTAATGCCCATTGCATTTATGCATTTTCACATCGCAATCCAAACCCTCTTTCCATCTACCATCTTCTCTTTATCCATTTTGCGTTAACCACTCAACCTCTTTCTTTCATCTTACTGTTACAACCTTCATTTTACTTATCATCTCATTTTTTTCTAACCACCAAAACATCATTTCATTTCCCAATTCAAACCACCAATAATCTCTTCAAAAACCCTCCTACGAAATTTACCTCATTTGATTTAGCCCATAAGCTCTTTAGTCAAAAAGCACAATAAAACTTGGTCAAGTTCAAGAAAGTCTACCAAGAATATGCACACATATACACTTGTGTATACTCGTCAGCACACACACTTCAACTATTGTATTTCTTTTTTTAATACGCAACCATTTTCTATTTTTAACCTTCTCAGACAAAGATATGTACCCATTATACCAATATTCTCCTTTTTTATTTATTTATTATTATTATTATTCCAGATACATTATTTATTTCTCAAGTTATTTTAAAACTCATGGATGCGTGGCCATTTTCAAATATTAATTTCTCTCCTTGGCCATGGTCCCGGACCACACAACAACAACATATTTGGACGTGTGTTACGAAGTGTGAGCCAACACTTGAAAATATCTGATTAACTTGTAGTCCCTTGATTGATCAACTATTCATTTTTTTTTTCTCAGCAGCAAATGAAGGGAGGATTACAAGTGTACACAAAAGGACGTGTTCTTGTTGAGTTGAAAGAAGAATAGATGAACCATACATGCATAGAGAATTTTTTACTTAGAAACTAATTACAACACGACACGTCTTGTTCGTGGCAAATACACACCTGTTAAATATTAAATACACATAAATACCGTGAGAGACATGTATACATTAAGGAGACAAGTGATTATTACATGCCTAAAACTTTTAAAACTCTAACAATTAACAAATTCATCCACATCTTTCTATTCAACTCTTTTAAACTTTCTTAACTCTTCTTAAATTAAAGTGGGTAATGTGGAGTTAGACCAGCATGACAAAGTTGAAAATATTTGCTCTGTTGTCATAGTTTAATAGTTTCTTTGCACAGACATTCTCGTCTTGTCTCTCTTGTGAAAACAACTTGTATTTTATCTTACTAATAATACTATTCAAATCTATTTGTTTCTTCTACTTACACGGTTGTTGATTTCAAAATATTAATATATAATTTATATGTTCAATGTAAACATATTTGTTAACAAATTTTCAATGTAAACCATGTATAAAAAAATATACAAGCAAAAAAGCATGCACCTTTCAACACACACAAAATAAATATGCTATAGAAATTTAAAAAAAAAATCATTGTATGTGTATTCTTTAAAAATAATTAAATGCAGTGTATGTGTATTGTTTTTTCTAGATATTTATTTACATTAAAAAAACATGAAACACTTTCAAATGTCCTTGATTTTTTTTTTTTCATGATAAACAAGATAAAAATTACATGAAGCTTTATTAATTCACGTTTTAGGGTTTACAGGGTATAGCCTGGCAATTTGTTATTTCTTATGAGTAAACAATTATGTGAAGCTTGTTAAATATAAAAGTTTTATTTCGCTTTCAATAAACTTCATTCATAGATTAGTATAACTAGTATGAATTTTAACTAATATTAAAGTATATTGAATGATTCAAAAATATATATTAAATATGAATAAATATAAGTGGAGGTTACATTACAAATGAGGGAGATTTACATATATATAT
>Ga0123341_1002512_pt1 | contig 15145 bp, 11 predicted proteins | sample Turbeapinknodule_FD_89959 | JGI IMG/M metagenome (GOLD analysis project Ga0123341, IMG submission 89959) | Root nodule microbial communities of legume samples collected from Mexico - Turtle bean Mexico pink nodule | ecosystem: Host-associated > Plants > Roots > Nodule | place: Mexico: Nepantla... | reverse complement strand
CTATATATTCTTTATTAGTATTTTTATGAAAAATATTTCATAAAAATAAACATGTTGAATGTTTTAAATTTTAAAACTATTCAATACTTTTTTGCTTAATAAATAAAAATATAGTAAAAAATGTTGAAAAATTTAGAATTATTCTATTGCAATTAGAAGAAAATGGCTGATGTTCCAAAAACTAATAAAACTAATAGGGCATACACCAAATAATCCAGATTTCATAAGTAAATTTCCAAATTTGATCTTTTATAAATATGATTTGGAGAATTAAAGTGATAATACAAATGTTAGAGATTAATTATGGAAAAAATACAAATAAAAACACCTATAAAAAATTGCAAGAAGATACATATTAGTTGTGGAGGAAAAATAAATAAAAAAATTGTTAAACATTTTGGTACAAGTTTAAAATGTAATTTTTATAACACTTTTTCACTTGAACTTCAAGTGTGTTGGGGTATCATAAAATTTAAGATTTTGAATTTTGAATTATAAAAATAAAAAAAAGTTACCTTTATTTTAAAATATTTTTTTTAACAAATTTTTTAAAAAACATCATTAAAATAGATGTAATAAAAAGCTTTATATTGAAATAAAAAAAAATTGATGAATACCATATTTCATGGATTGGTTGGAAGAAAAAGATGTAGCTTTTGGGACAGACAGCTCTCATGGCGGTGCAAGTCTCTTGAAGGAAGTAAACCGCCGTAACAGCCAACCTTAGATTCTCTTTCTGCCTATTTTCAATTCCCATAATTATTAATAGTAATAATTTCTTACTTAATCTTTTATGTATTTAATTAATTTAATTCCTAATTGTAGCAAAATTTAATGCGCAAACCCTTTCTTATGTTCATTTACCTTATTCTCTGCAAGCTAACAATTTGTCCACAACCTCAAAATACAGTGTCCCACATGCGAATTTCACAATCATCATATTCCAGAAAAGGTTAAAGTTAAGAAAAAAAGAGAAAAAGCAAGAGAATTGGCACTTGATCTTCTGTGAAATCAAATGCTGAAGCTCTTTAGGGCCTATCAGTGTTTTCTCGCCTTCTTCCTCGTCATCTCTATCGTTGTATCAGTTTTCACAGGTGCTAACTCTCACCCCATAAGATCAAACCCCTCAAAGTTTTATTTTTTATAAGGTTTTCACTCTACTTGAGTTTCAATTATGTTTCTTCGAGTTGTGGGTTTTGTTGTTGTGCCTTAATTCAGATCTGAGACTAGTTGAAGTCGTATCGCGATTCAGTTGGATGCTGAAGAAGTTCTTGTTTTTTGAGCTTGATTATGATACCCGTTATGTTTATGCTTGCTTAAGAGGATATAAAGATGGGAGGAATGGACAGTAATTTTAATTTCATAGTTCACTGTCTCATTTCAACATTTTCTGTTTTTTGCCCCCTCTGGAGTATAACCGTTTTTTCTTTCTTTCTGGGATTAATAAGGGTCATACAGATTGTAGTTCTGGCTTATTTTCTTCAATGCTTTTTCTTTTGCATGATATTGAAATTGAGTCATATATTCTGAATATTCGGCCTCTTGATTTTTTTTTTCAGGTAGTCCATGACATACTCTTTCAGACTTCGATTGCTATTGTGACATGATGACATTTTTCACTTTGGACTGAGGTTAATTTTCTTGAAGGTGATTTGATATTGTTACAATTTATGAGTGTCGAGATAGCAGTTTTTTGTATATGGTTTTTCAATCACTATCCATTTCTCCGCAGATATATTGTATATGATAATATGATGGTTAACAGTCTGATTGATATGAATCTCTAATTTTTGCTTTGTACTTGCTTAAAGACTACCTTTTAACTAAAACTATGTGATACTGGCTTCTCAAAGATCTGACAGATACAATACATATTCTATCATGCTAATGCTATTCATACAGCGACAACCAAAAGGCCAAGCTTTTTTTACACTGCATGAGATCAAAGGACAGTATAATGTTCTGTTGTAAATTATATATATGCATAAACCACTGGCCTCTAAGTTCTTCTGAATGGTTTTGGCTGTAGTTTTTCTGGGTCTTCTGTCATACAATTCATAGGGAAAAAAATTGGTTCTCCATTTTGTCTTCAATTGTTGTTATTTATTTAAAGCTTTTCTTTTTTTTTTTTTTTACATTTGTATTTGTATGTCTCAAATCTTTATTTTACGGTATCCTTTTTTCTGAATATCTATCAGAAGAAGGCTTTGTTTGTTTCTCCATAGCAATAGCTGGTAAACTGTCGATTTTAATTATTATCTCTTTGTTGTCTGTTTGCCTCTGCTTCTGAAATATCTTTAACGTTTTATATGCTATTTAATTTTTAGATTAAAATCTAGAAAAAAGATGGCAGCTGAGCTAGTCAATGGTGCAACAAGCGAGAAACTGGCTGAAACTGATTGGACAAAAAATATTGAAATCTGCGAGCTAGTTGCTCATGATAGAAGGTACCCACAACCCTTTTATATCCTTCTTCAATGTTTGCTTGTTTCTGATTGAACAATATGCTTAAACACTGGGAAATGAACAGTTGGTGCCAATGGTATTATTGTATCACCTGAGACTAAAATCATTTAAATTTGTTAATATATAACTTTTTATGTTTCAGATTTTGACTAAGGAAACTGTGTGAATGTGCGTGTTTTTTATTTTTCTTTGCATAGGAAACGAACCTATGATCTTTTACCATTTCCACTTGAGCTTTGCTAAGTGGCTAACTGTGTGTTTAATATTGGAGGATAACCCTTATGAATGATCATTTTTCTTTGGTGTTGCTGAAATTGATTGCAGGGTTCTTAGGAATCAGTTATTTTTCATTCTAGGTGCACCTTTTTTTATTTGATTTTTTTTTCTCAAAAGGAAAAGTTGTAACCCTTCAATTAGTTGGTGAATAACTGATATCTTATGCCCAGCATAATTGTTATGTTGTTAAATTAGCTTAATTGTGTTCAAAGTATCTTATGATTGAAATCTTGAAGAGGTTTTGAAAAAATGAAACAACTAAGTCTTAAAAAAATGATCAAATCCAAAGGAGTTCTTAATTTGCCATTTAAGTTCATGGTTCTTGTTCACCACCATCTTGGCTTGATTATCTTCACTTAATTATGAACGTAGATAAATATGTTGGATTGTCAGGATAATCCAAACATTGCTTCTGTTTTTAACTATCATATCTTTTGAATATGCAGGCAAGCTAGAGATGTTGTTAAAGCTATAAAAAAGAGACTAGGAAGCAAACACCCTGATACTCAACTTTATGCTGTCCTGGTGAGTAAAATGACTTTATTATGAATTTAGTTACTCAATTTTTTTGTGTGAATTTCTAAAAGTTTTAACCTATGCTGAAAAACTTGTATAAAGATAGTTTGAAACCACATAGTTTTCACTGTATCTGATACAGAGAAGCTTGGTTATTTGACTTTCTTGTGTTAAATATTTACATTTCTCGCCTTCGTGTTCTGTAGTATTGTACTGAACCATCTTTGATCTATTTTGCTTTTCTAGCTGCTGGAAATGTTGATGAACAATATTGGAGAGCATATTCATGAGCTGGTGATTGATACTGGGATTATTCCTATTCTAGTAAAAATTGTGAAGAAAAAAGTTAGTTTTCTCCACGAAGTCTTCTGTTATTTAGCATTGTCATTTTTTCTTAACCTCACTTTTTTATTCTGTTTTGCTCTCTGGTTGCAGTCTGATTTGGCTGTGAGGGAGAGGATCTTTCTCCTACTAGATGCCACACAAACATCCCTTGGTGGTGCATCTGGAAAGTTTCCACAGTATTATAATGCATATTATGAGTTGGTGGTAGGTACAAATTTGCGTACAAAACCCGAGGACATTCTTATGTTTTGATCTGGATTCATTTGATTAATAAGCTGTGCTTAGGCTGTTGACTAGGCAAAGAAAGTTTATTTAAACTTTATGATTTTAAAAGTATAAGAAGAGACTAGCTGTCATTTTTCAATTAGCAGCAATTGAAATTTTACTTGCTTATTGGAAGGCTATTTTTTGTGTTCATATTTAGAGTGGATATATGATATATGAGCTAAGTGATAACTCCGGGTAATGATGGTCAGGTTATATTTATATGGTAGTTGCTTATATAGTTTAGAGTGCATTGTGATGACTAAATGGGAAAGGAATTTTGTGCCATGGTGATATGCCCAAAGGGTCGCAAAAGTACATGTTGGGTTTTGTACATCTGGTTCAACCTTGTGGCCCATGTCCAATGGCCTAAATAGGAATGAGTCTGCATTTGATGCAAGGTGTTACACTTCAAGAGTTGCGCTTTAGCTAACAACTTTAAACTTTTAGTATGGTGGTAAACGCTATTGATCATATCATTTGGTATTTTGTATTAGAGCTCGTACATATTAAAATTTCAAGTTTGATATGTTTCTACTTATTTCAAGGTTCTTGGGCAACTGTTTCTTAGAGGGAGGGAATGGTATGTGGAGAAGGTAGCATGGGTATATGTTTAATTTTAAGTAAAGTTCAATAATAGCTTAAATAAGTACTGGATTGCATCTGATCCAAAGTGCTACATGTCAAGAGTTTTGTCTCAGAGACATTGCTGGTTCAAATACTAGGTTCAACATGTTTGTAATTATCTCAAAGTTTGAGGGCGAACCTTGGTCAAGCTTAAGGTCTAGCTAGAGTTGCACTTCTATTTGCAGTTTAAGCTTTTAACATGATGGTAAGCACTCTTGGTCATATAAAAAGGGGCATGATTGATGGTGGTGGTATCATTATATATTAGAGCTCAAGGCATGGTCTGCAGATATGGTGGGTAGTAAGCATTTCCAGTGTCACACATTGTTAATTAACTTCTCTTTATTTGTTACCTAAAGTATGAAGTGCTGTCACTTTCCTAGTCCTTTTTGTACATAATACAAGTAGTTGTTACAAAAAAAATGGTTGCTGGGGAATATATTTCTTTTTCCAATACTTGTCATTATAATTTATATGCTCTTTGAACAATACTAAACCCAAAGTATGACATTGGTTTTTTTCTTTTTACAGAGTGCCGGAGTGCAGTTTTCTCAAAGGGATCAAGTGGTCCAATCAGACCATCCCAGTTCACAACCTAATAGGACTAGTAATGTACCAAACAGGGAGCAGGCCGCACCTAGACATGAAGCGGTTTCTCAGCAAGCTGAGTCCCAGACTGTCCCTGAATCTAGGTGACTTTTGCTTCAGCTTTAGTGTTCTTGTGATTGGTAGGATCTTTAGAAATCCTTCTCTAGATGAACATTTAAAATGATTTATTATGGCAAGAAGAATTATTTGCTTTAGTTATAGGATGGAGACTGGGATAAAAAAGATTTAGCTAAATACGAATATTTATGGTTAAATGAAATGAATGATGAGAGTTAGTTTCAAAATCTTCTTTTGGGTGATTTTTTTTTTTCCTTAATGTTTTTTTAATAAATTTTTTCTCAAACTCTTTGTTCAGATCTCATTCTAGTCTACTTGTATTTTGTAGCATTATTCAAAAGGCTAGCAATGCATTAGAAGTACTAAAAGAGGTCCTGGATGCTGTTGATGCTCAAAATCCTCAGGTGACTCCCAGCCCGAGAGTTAGTTTAGAATCTAGAAATAATTACATTCTAACTATTGCTTTAGCTTTATAAATGTTTTCTTTTGTAGGGAGCAAGGGATGAATTCACCCTAGATCTTGTAGAACAATGTTCTTTTCAAAAGCAAAGGGTTATGCATCTTGTGATGGCTTCTCGGTAGGCTCCTTGAAATTTCTCCTTTCTAACTTTAATTTTCGTCTATAGAATTTCCGTCTTTCTCCTTTGAGAACTTGACATTGCTCAGACTTCAGAGGATGGATGTTGATGCCTTTGCTTCTAGTCTATTGGTAGCCCTGCTCTAAGATTTTTCCTTTGACACTCATCCTATACAAATTAGCAAACCCAAAAGAAGAAAGTTGTTTAATAATATAGACTCATACCCACTCTACCTTACACGTCTTCAAAGAGCGGAAGACCAGAACCTCAGATGAACATGTGCATGTAGACTTTATATGGGAAAGCCACAATGGATGTACATATACTCATAATAAGAACATTTGTAGTTTTATTAACAAACAAGTCATTGAACATTTCTACTCAGTTTGAACACACTCAATGAGTTGAGTAGTTAATTATTCCTAAACTAGAATAACTTTAAGCTAGAATTTTTTCCTTGTACTTTCCTAGTGTTTATATATTTGCGTATGCACAACCCAGGTATTTATTAGCATTATATGGTTAATTTGTTCCATAAATTGGTTTTGCTTTGGTCTTTTGCAGAGATGAAAGGATAGTTTCTCGGGCAATTGAATTGAATGAGCAACTTCAGAAAGTTCTTGCAAGACATGATGACCTTCTTGCTGGCAGAGTTACAACAACTGCAACTCGGTTTGACCATGAGGAAGGGGAGGAAGAAGAGGAGCCTGAACAGTTAGTCCGAAGGTGCATTCCCTGTTTTTGGAATTCAATTTAGTACACTTTTGTAATGTAGGATCATACTGAATTTTCAAAATTCTTTTCTCTCGGTATGGCTGATTCCTTGCAGATTACGTAAGGGAAAGGCTTGTGCAAGACCTGAAGATGAGGAGACAGAAACCGACATCCCTCCCTTGGGTTTACTTGGTGAGAGACTCAATCGTCCACTAATACGACCACTCACAATAGAACCGCAATCTCGAGATGCTGGAACTCGATCTCCACCTGTTGTGATCCTGCCATCTCGTGAAGCCGACACTCACACTCGATCTCCACCTGTTGTGATTCCACCGCCACGGCCAAAACAGAACGGCGATGTTCCGCATCATGTGGCAATTCCACCACCACCTGCAAAGCATGTTGAGAGGGAGAAGTTTTTTCAGGAAAACAAGGATGGGTCTAATTTGTCTGGCCACATTAGAGGCCTCTCCTTGCATAGTCGTAATGGCAGCAGCTCTCACAGTGGAAGCTTTGATTTTAGTGAATGATCTCTTCACAACCGGATATTTATATTTTCTTTTCATTTTTGTCTACATTTGGAGTTGGTATTATTGAAGCTGTGAGGGATTGGTGATTTCTCATTTAGTCTTGATTAGTATGGAGATGGGAGGGAAAAAAAGGGAAACCACTCTGCTTCAGTTTACAAATTACTTGTAATTATATTATCAGATTATGTGCCATGATGGTGTTTGAGTTTCAGGTGCAAGTGTTATAACTGATAATGTTTTTTTTTACTTTCCCTGATTTCTAGAAGCTACAGTTTTTCTTCCCATGGAACCATTTTAAAACCTTCAAACACCACTTTTACTTGTTCGTACGTGTGTTTTTTTTATTTCACTAAAGCGAAATCTACCTTCACAACTAGCTACAATTGCTTGCTTACGTTGCAGATTTGTCTTTTGATTTGATGTGCTATTTTATTATAGATATTTTAAATTCATGCAGAAACTAGCTGTGATAACCGTAACTCATTAAATCGAAGTAAAAAGTCCCAACAAAATGGAAAATGGTCCAGTTAATTTTTTAATTAAGTAATAGTAAAATACTGAAAGCATTACAAAATGAATTTTAACTTTTTAGTTTAACAAAAACAATTTTGAAAAAGCGATATTCTCCTCCCCCTTATCCTATTATTTTAGTTAAATTTCCACTTTATTCCTTGGTTTCCATTTGTTATCCTCCAAGCTTACTCTATGTGTTAGCGAAGTAGCAACTTTAGCATTACTCTTAACTCGTATCTTTTTCTCATGCAGAGACTTTAAACATTTGAAAGCCCTGCAGAAACTGTAACTTTCCTAAAATACATAGAGTACATCTGTAAACAGTAATGTTCATTGAAGCTGGTAAACTGACTCAGATGAGGCAATGTCCGTTTTTTTCCTAACCTTTCTTCTTTAAGTTTTGCTAGACATGTCTACATCGGCACTTGTGTCTGGCCCAGGTGCAAAGAAATTGAACAAGAATTTCATTACCTTTTACAGAATCTCTTCTGTAGATCTTGGATAACATAATAATAAAACTGCCAGTGTGCTCAGACGAGTTCACACTTCACATAAGAATTTGTTATTGCCTTTGCCTCAACTGATCATCGACTACAGCCGAGTAGTTTTCCAACTCATGTAAGCCAGTTTTCAAGTTTAAATACATACAAAAACATTGTGTAGTATACACATTTTCTCTCCATCCTCAAATACTGTGCCTAAACTACATTTGAGAACTCCTGGGTCCATGCCTTGGATCTGAGAAGTATAATATGATGCTTAAATAATGGAAATACAAGCAAAACTGAATGGTTTTAAATTGATCCACAGTCAAGACATTTTTACACTACTGTAATCATGAATTAACACAATGTAAAGTGTAGTTTGACTATGATAAAAACTACTCGAAAACTGTGTTAAGAACAGGATTTTACTGTAGTATAAAAAAGCCATGTACTGACAAAGGATCAAAACTGAACTCAAAACTAAATCCTGTCTTTAGAGGGCACGTGGTGAGGCTTCATTCACCTAAGTGAGGGCCATATTCCGACCTGGTGCAGCAAACCCTTGTCTGTAGTGACTTCAAGAAACAAAATAAGAAGCACAGCCAGCATTGCTACTCTTCCATTCCAAGTTTCAGCACTTTTTGTCCAACCCCATTCCCACACTATAACTGGTGGTGGCAACTCCTTGCGTTGTGTATCATATGCTGCCAATAACTCTTCTACACTGCCCAGTGGAACAAGGGACTGACAAAGAGCAAACTTTCAATCAGATCACAAGATGTAACTATATAGCTACAAAATATATTTCTTTAGCCCCTTTTACAGGATTACAACTATTGGGACTCGCTTCACTGGTGCTTCCAGTGACATCTATCTTTTTTTCACAAACCATCCAGATTTCTATCTAGAATATGAAACATAAATTTATATGGGTGTTCAAAAGAGTAGTACCTGTCGAGCTTCAAGGTCTGAGGCTGCCAGGGCACCAACATACGGGAGACTCTCAATGACAGCATCTGCCAAATCAGAAATGAAGGTAGGTTCACATCCTAGAGCAGGAACACGGCCCCAATTTTCTATACCAGATTCTAGAGCCAATTCTTTGTACTCAACATCAATTTCTTCAAGAGTTTCAATGTGCTCACTGACAAAGCTGTGAATTAAGCAGGGGTTAACAGTGTGCATTGGGAGAAACAAAGAAAAGATATGGCGAAGATAGAGACAGATAGAAGTAAACTAATACCTAATTGGAACAGCCAGCAGACTTTTCACTCCCTTTTTTCCAAGTTCAATTATTGTCTCGTCTGTGTAGGGTCTTAACCATTCCACTGGTCCAACTCTACTCTGTTACAATATTCTAGTCAACTGTTAGAAATCCAGAAAAAGAAATGTCTAACTCTAAAAGAAGTGTCCAGCTGTAGGGTATCAAAAGATGGTATGTTTGAAAACAGATGGACTAATTGTAAAGAAATTCTCCCAAGGAGCTTTCTTTTTGCGAGCATTGGTGAACTTCATGAGCTATTTAGAATATTAGCCTAGTGAATCACTCAACTGAGAGAATTTCCAATTATGGTTTGGCTCAGGACAATATACCATCCTTTTAGTAGAAAATCTAAAAAAGAATAAGTAATAGAAATCAAAACTTAAAGAGAATCAACTGCTGAAAAAAAAACAAAAAAGTATTCACCTGATAAGCAAGGGTGTAAGCATTAGTTATCTTTCTTGTCTCGAGTTCTTCCATGATCAAATCCACACATTCCTCCATTTCAACCTTGTATGGATCACCAGCCTCTTCCACATAGGCAAGAGGCACCCCATGTGCACTGAAGAATATCCTGACCTGCAACAAGCATGAATTACTTGGACTCATGCAATCACAGAAACTAGAGCAACTATTTGAACTGAATAAATAAACACTGAATTCTGATTTAAGTTATAGAAATGATCTGGTTCTTAAGCTAAATTTGAGTACATTGTCAACAAACAAGGGTTTCCCCCTAGCGAGTTTTCTTCTTTAAAACACTGGAAATGACAATCTGACACCTTAATTTCTCTTTACTAGTCTATGACACAACTTATATATCAGTATATTTGGTAAATTATAACCTATGTCTGCCTAGTCCGAAATCACTATTAAAGTTATTGCCTCATAACTTATTAATGCAGAATTATAACAGCTTAAATCAGATTTTGGCTTATCAATGTCTCCCAGTACAGAAGCAGCCTCGTCCTCAAGGCTAAAATAAGGAAACTGTCCTTTGCAGTAAAACATTTAAGTTTGGTTCCATCAGTTAAACTTTGAAATTCTCTTTGCTCATTGTCATCTCTTCTCACAAAATAAGCACTCTTAATTTCCTTTTAGAACACCTATGAAGTGGCCCAAACGGTTAGCCAAAAACCTTCTTCCCTCCTTCTAGTCTGCCCATGATAAGCTAAATGCCAAGTGCCACAGTTTATAAAACACAAATTGTGTAAATTACGAACGCAGAACTTGCACCTATTTAAATTGTGTTTCATTCTGCCTGGTTTCACACTTAAAAAAGAAACAACAATGTCAGACCAATTGTTGAGCACACAAGAATATTGAATTATAGAAATAATTTGGTTTTTAGGCTAGATTTGAGGACAAACATCATCAGATACAAGGTTTCACCCTAACAGGTAGTTTCCTCCTTCAAAACACCAAAAAGAACACTGATGACTTAATCTTGATTATCTTTTTAAAAGTCTAGATCACTATAACTGTCACATCATAACCTACAACTGCCTAATCCCGAATTATATAAAAGCAACTACCTAATAACTTCCTAATACAGAATTATAATTGCCTAAGTCATATTTTGCCCTATCAAACTAAATTTCAGGAAATATATTTCTCAGCAATGCCAAACAAAGATATAGAGTATAACAATAGTTGTCAACAGAGCAATTTCAACAAAACAAAGTATAATATATCTTAAAAGTATGATGAAATCAAGTATAGTTAGTTTGTCAATCTGTTACCATACGGTCAAATTTGAATTATCAAAAATGTCAACGAACCATGCCCTTTTTTTTATGTCATTTAAATTTAAAACATTAACAAAATGTTGAACCTCCTCAGGGCAGTCAAAACTCTTCAGCTCTTTTTCAATTAAATTTGCCATTGCCTTTATGTATCCTTCGCGTTGATACCATGATGGTATTACTGTGTGCTGCATGTTGACTAGATACTCATCCTCTCTGAAGAACCAACAATAATTTGCAAATAACAGCACATTAGATAGTTTATGTATTTGAAGTATAATAAAAGAGATAACAATTTGTTTTATAGTAATCACCGGAATATATTCTCCAGCAGACGTAGGCTTGAGCCACTAGTCGAGATTGAGAATTGAGGATAAAGTGGAAGAACAACAAGCTTTGTAATTCCATCCCTTTTAATCTAAACAATATATTTTAAGGGATAAATTAATTACAATGAGAGTAGTCAAGAAATCACAAAAAAGATAAATGCTAAATATGGATGTAAAAGTTATCATGATTTTAATAAAATTTCATGATTCCTTAAGATTTATTTTAAATACTATTATCATTTATTCTTTCTTTGCTAATCAAGCTTGATCTTTTTAACTTGTTTACAATAAGCACAGTGATCTCCTTATGAATCAGAGCTCAATACTTTTGTTCACACAAGCATGTGAATGCGTGCTCACTGGTGTACAGTATAAAGAGACCAGGAAATATCTCAGGCTAATTACTGACAACATTAGTAAAAAGTTTAGAAGTCAGAGTTCAGTTGGTATTGGCAAAGACATAACTTCACAAGGATAAAACACATTGGCTGCATGGAATCTGCCAAATAAATGCAATATCAAAGACAATTGCTTCAAGCAACCCTTTGAAATGTAGCAAGCTTTCTTTTAGATTTCGATGCATGCAGCTACATCTTTTAACTCAGATTGAAGGACAATAACAGGGAAGAGAATCCACCAATGGCATGATCATCAACAAATTCTTTTACATCATGAACTACCTGCTCAATAGCTTCTTCAGTGAAAGGATGCCAGTAACGCATTCCAACATACACATTAGCTGGGACATTCTTTTCCCAAAGAGATTTCTTCAACTCTTCAGCCTGTGAAGGAGCTCATTAGATGAACCAGGACTACTAGGAAACTAATAGAGTCAAACAAAAGTACCTATTTAATGGAATGAATATGTAACGTGTCCCATAGCATTATAAGTTGATTGTAATATCTAAATGGACTACTGAAATTTGCAAAACTTGATTGTATTAGTTGGAAAAATATTAAGGATGAGGTGATGGTATAACATTGTCCGAGTTAGTAACTTAATGTACTTACAGAAAAAAAAACTACTCTAATATTAGCCACTTATATTAGTTATAATTTATAAATACTATTGCTAAATAAAATTGAAATGCACATGACAATGATTTCTTGAAATCTCTTTGCAATTTTTTACTTCTATGCTTTTCTTTCGGTTTACGTAATCTGAAGCAGACCAAATTGGCAAGAGACAAATTTCATGTCTGGTACATATACACAGCTCAACTCCCTCTCAAATATAATCAGTTCAACTTGTGGAAATTGAAATTGAAAGTATCCAATGCCTAATTACAAATTTGACTATGAAGTATGTCATATTGGAAAATAAACAAGTGATAGGAAGAGTCATGCCTGTGCATCAGTCATACGTCTGAGAGGAGAGCCACCACCGATTGAAGCATAGCCTTCTTTGCTTTTTGGGGCCCTTACAATAGATACAAATTGGGCCAATGGCTTTTGAAGAAAACTAAATATCCTTGGCAATCGTATTATGTCCTGTGTGATTGTACATAATATCTGTTAGTCAGTTATTCTGGTTTACCTTTCTGTTATTCGTTATTCACCTAGCTCTTATCTACCTATTTCACCTAGCTGTTATTTACTTTTCATGTTCTGTATATAAACAGCTCTGCTCATGTAGCTCACATAGATAATAATAATTCTTCTGTTTCGATTCTGCTATCTTTCTAAAATGGTATCAGAGCAATTCATTTTTTTTTCTTCTAAAAATATCAAACAATAAGGAATTGATAGTTTTGGGTTAATCTCAACCTAAAGGAACTGAAGAATAAAAAATGACAGCTGAAATGCAAAATGTATAAAACCAAGTGTATTACCGGGTCGGCAAAAAGGTTAAACAAAAAAGGCTGCACATCTTCTAGAGTCTCTGGACCTCCAAGGTTTAACAGTAACACTCCAATCTTATCATCAATAAGACGAGTGGTATCAGAAACACCTTGAGATGTAGAAGTTGCTAAAGATCCTACTGAGAACTGTTTGTTGAGTGATTGATTAGAAACCAGGGATTGTGCTTCAGACCACCATGGAGAACATCTGGACGATTTGTAATTTTTCAAGGGATTAGTGCTAAAAGAAGCCTCTACATGAGCTCCAAAGCAGCGAATCTTCTTCTGAGAGGTACAGATTGTCTGTGGAAACAACCTATGAACATAAAAATAAAAATTATACACATAAAAATGTTCGGATGAAAGTCTAGCAGTTTGCAGCTTCAGGGCAAAAAACGCAACAAAAATTTAAATCATGCTCATGAGCACTCTGCAAAATTCTTTTGTTCATGGACAATAAACTTGAAAGGGAACAAAGAGTGCTTGATTCTAAGGATATTTCCTTAGGTAAACCAACCATGTAAGTAGTAGTTTAAACTCCACTCTACAAATAAAGCTTAAGTAGCAACCATTACCATCCAAACAATAAAGCATTATCTTGTAGACCTGCATCTCCGACCGAGAAAGAAATGCCATTTTCGTAATTTAAACATTGTCTGAAAACCCTTCTTATAAATGCCAGTATCAACAACTTAAATTATGAACAGGACACCCTTTACATTGATTCCATTTCAGGTCATGTTAAGAATCCGTTCCGGGAATGAAATGGAAAAGTTGTTGGATTCCCAAAACATGGGTCAGAATAAAAAATACAAAAGCATCAGAATCATGAAAAATGGAACACTTACAGAGGACCCTTGAGGTTACGAGAAGCATGAGTGAGGCATGGAGGAGGACGAAACACATGGGAGGAAGAAGAAGAAGAAGATGCTGATGATGAAGGTGCACGAATTGGTGAGTTCATAGCTTAATAGCAGTGACAAATCAGCACAGTCCAATGCTATGAACAAGAAGTACCCAGAAATGAATATAGGGAAAAGATGATAACTTTACTCAATTCCAATTAATTTGGAGGAGAAGGTGAAAGCACTAGCAAGAGGGTAGTTGGGAGAGCATGAGATTGGAGAGAAAGTTTCATTTTCTCATTTTTCACTGGTTTTGAGGTAAAGAAGAAAATGTAATTTGTGTTGTTGTTTTGTATTGGTATAGTATATTGGTACATTAGTAGAGGCAAAGGAGGGACCCTCTTAAAGTTATGGCTGATGTTGAGAGTTGAGAGGTAGAGGCAGGTGAGACTGGAATGAATTGCCACCACTTCTTTTTTGTTTATCTTAATCTTCTTCACCTCAACTATCTATTTTTTTTTATATATGCATATGAAAATTGTGTTTAATTTTATCTACTTTTTTTATATATGCATATGAAAATTGAGTTTAATTTTATCTATAAATTTGCAACAAAGGGAAATTCTTACTTTACTTTCTTAATTCTCAGGCACAGGCTAAGCATGTCAACTTCAATTGGTGAAGATTTATTCAAGATAGAAAAAAGTTGTCTTAACTTCAGACTGAGAATGATATACTCAAATAAAATAATTTTTAAATATTTTAATCTTCTTAATTCCCAACTTTATTTCATCTTAACTTCATTTTTGGTCTGTAATTGGCTTCTTAATTAAGTCGGACATAAAATCGTGATCCGAGATACCTTTTATCTTAAAAATGGATAGATTATACCAAAATAAATCTTAATGGCCAGTTGTAAACAATTGCACTACAATTTACACATTTAAGTTTGTCATCATCATAGGTTCGTTTTGCATAACCTAAGTGGATTTCTTCCTACAGTTGCATGTCATTCTTTTAGCACACCATACTTTAAAAATATCCCAATTATCTTTTGGATTTTTTTAACATTTTTTTAATTCTAGAATATAAAATCCAGTGACTTCTAAAATTATAGAATCTAAAAGTTAAGATTTATAAT
>Ga0123341_1002511_pt1 | contig 15147 bp, 5 predicted proteins | sample Turbeapinknodule_FD_89959 | JGI IMG/M metagenome (GOLD analysis project Ga0123341, IMG submission 89959) | Root nodule microbial communities of legume samples collected from Mexico - Turtle bean Mexico pink nodule | ecosystem: Host-associated > Plants > Roots > Nodule | place: Mexico: Nepantla... | reverse complement strand
GTATCTAATTATAATTTTAATTATTAATTAATTAAATTTTAAAGTTGATAGTTAAAACTCTAATAACTGATTAAATATTAATTTAAAAATTATTTATCAGTAATAGAAATTAATTTAAATACCAATTTTTTTTAATCTATAAAATAATATTTAATTTATTCAATATAATAATTAATTATTTTTTTTATCTAAAGTTGGGTTCTGTTTAATGATTTTCTTGTAATGTATTTTTTTTAAATATTTTCAATTAAAAATGTTAGGATTTATACATTTTTCAAAAGTTTAAGTCATTAGAAACTGATTATTTTTATGATAATATATGTATAATTATTAATTAATAACAACTTCAAAAAGATAATGTCTTAAAGTCTTAAAATATTTTGACATACAACGTAAGAATTAGAATGAAATGAATAAAAGTTGCTACTAAAAAGTTGTACACGGATGTCTAAAAATGGGTCATGATAATATCGAGTATAAATTGCTTGAGTTTGCTTATGACAAACTCTTTTGATGTAAACCAAGTATTTAAAATATTATGTTCATCAAAATTATGCTTAGATGCTTTGAATTGAGTTAGGGACATAGTGTGAATTTAAAAAAAGTTTAGGAGCTTTGATGTTCATAATCGTGTAACTGAAATTATTATGCATTGCGTTAAATGGAATTAGCATTCAAATACTTAGGTTTATTTGTTGGAGGGAACCCAACTAATCACATCTTTTTGGGAGCATGTAAATAAAATCAGAAAAAAATTTATCAAAATGGACAAGAAGGCACCTAATATTTGTTGGTTGTATTTGTTTAATAAAATCAGTGTTATTTACTCTACCACTGTATTTTTTCTCATTTTATAAAGCACTAGTCAGTGTATGTAAAATCATTAAGAGCTTACAGATAAACTTCCTTTAGAGGTGGGTGGCAGAAGGAAAAAAGATAGCATGGATAGGATGGACATCATATGTAAATCAAAAGAAAAAGGAGGTTTAGGACTAAAAAAATGTAGAACTCTTCAATAAAGCACTATTAGCCAAATGGAAGTGGGGATGAGGTTATGATAAGACAAGTTTATGAAAGGAAGTGTTACAATCAAAGTATGGTCCTTCAACATGTTTAAATGTAAATATCATAATAACCAACACATCTAGGTGACTAGAAGATTTAAGGTTAGTCTGCGAGGTAGGGGTGAAGGTTGGTTTGGTTAGAACCTATACTTGAAGAATTGTGTAAAGTCCTGTTGCTGCTTGTTTAGTTGGGTATTTTGTAGTGTTTGAATTTGTAATCCACTTCAAGAATTGATCCAAGGCCATTTGATCTTGAAACCTTTTAAAAAGGTAAGTTTCAAAGTTAAGTGGAAAATCAACCAGCTGATTTATCGTTTCAATCGATTGTTTTTACACTTAGAAGTTTTTGAAAGAGTTTGAAACAATTTGACTTTGGTTGACTTTGTTGTCAAACCAATTCAATCGGTTGTTTCGATAAATCAACCGATTGATTTTTGAAATTTCTTAACAAAGTTTTGTTAAGTCTGTTAAATCTGTTTTGGCTGGTTTTCAAACTACTTTAACTTTTGTTTTTAACGATTTTAACGGCTACTCGAAATCTATAAAAAGGGTTATGTACTCCTAGCTGAAAATACAATTACAAGAGATTCAGATTGCATTTTTTAAATATGTTTTCCAAGATTGCCTAAGGCTTTGGACTTTTCTTTAAGAGGAATAGGACTGATGTGTGTTAAGTCATTTTTTTCGATTCTGTGAATTGATCCAAGTGTACTCTTTCCTCTTCTTTTAATCTTTGTATTTCTGTAAGGTTGTGTAGTGCAGATCAAGAGGGTAATCTGATATGTGTAGTGTTTGCAAAGAGAAGGTTGTGTTCTTGAAGGGATCAAGAACATCTCTTTGTTGTGTGTGTTGTAAATCAAAGGTGTTTGATTTGTTAGTGAAATTCCCAAGTGTTTATGGGGACTAGATGTAACTCTTTGTTAAGAGTAAATCAGTATAAACCTGCTATGTTGATTTCTCTTCCCTTATCTCATTTAAATCTGTTTAATCTTTGTTGTTATACACTGCTGATAAAAACAATAGGTTGAATCAAAGAAACAGCCGATTGTTTAGGTTAAAAACATGTTTGATTTTCTGAAAACAAGTTAAAAATCGATTGATTTACATTAATTTCTTTGTAAATAATTTGATTCATTGAAGTATTGTTGATATTCAATTTATTTTGTTATGTATTAAACTTTCTTTGATTAGAATATTAAAGTTTGATTCAATTTTATTGTTCTTCCTTGCATTTGTCCAAAAAGTAATATCAATAACTACAATCAAACAAATAGGTCCAAAACAAAGAAAAAAATACAAAAAAAGAAAAAAAGTTGTAAATGTGGCGGGCTAGTGGAACTTAAAGGTAATTTAGATATGCATCCAAATTTAATGATAATGCCAACCCACCATATGATGGGACGAGTTACTAATTTCAGCCCATATAACCTTGGTGGGCCAGTCTAGCTCGCCTCGCTTTTAGCTAGTCAATGGTGGGTCGAACCAAAATGGGTCGGGCTAATCCGTTTTGTTACCCCTAATTTTGGGAACCAATTCTGGTAGCCAGCCATTATGGCAATTGTGTTTTTTGGTTAGACAATCTATTATATTTTACAGATAACCTGTCTCTTCATAACATCTTTTGTATAAGGGTTAGAACATCTCAAATGTTCTATTTTAATATATTTGTTTCATTCTTTCTAAAAAAACGCATATATTTAAATTATTATTTATTTATAAATTATTATTAAAATGAAAAAATTTGTGTAATCGCTCTATCATTATTTATGAATTATAATTGTTCTCTTTTTTTTCTTCATAAAATTACTAATTTTCCATTTTCAATTTGTTTACTATAAGTAAGTTTGAACCATGTTTTGGAAAAAAATATCATGTGTATAGAAAAAAAAAGCCTATGTTCATTGATATATATATATATATATATATATAACGACAATAAAAAAATTGATAATAGAAGTATAATAGCATAAAACAATTATTTGAATATAGAAAAATATTTAAAATTAGAAAATTATTATTATTATTACCACTCTTGATATTTAGAAAAGTCATGACAATAAGTATAGAACAGTCTCATACATTTGTATGAAGTTGTTTTATGGTAATGATATCACACAAAAAAATACAGAAATTCAATTAAAAAAATTATTTTTTATGATTTTGAATACTACTTTATTCTTTCTAAGTCATTTAAATGTTAATGGAATACTATATTGTCGAACTTTGATGATCTTTATTTATTGAATATTTTTTTTTAAAAATATTTAAAATATTAATCGAATACTACAATATTTCTTAATAAAAATGTCTTCAAAAATATTTTGAAGTTCCAATTAAATACATCTTAAGCATACTTTTTTTTATGTTGTCATTTATTAAAAAATTAGTACGTGATATAAGTTTATTGACATTAACAATATCTATTCAAAAAGTCAGTTTTTTTTCTTTAATTTTTGTTATTTGACAATGAAAAATATTTATCCCCATACTATTTGGTTTTTATAATAGCAACAATTTTATTTTTTAGTTCTTATATTTAAAAACTGTAAGGAAAATTAGGCTCTGCATTATATTAAGAAGAAAGTAATTTAATGTTTTAAACTTTTTATATGATTAATAACAAAAGGAGATGTGGAAATACAAGCATAATATTAAAAAATATATAAAAAAAAATTGGAAAATAAAAGAGAAGTTACTATAACTTTTTTTTATACTAGTCCAATTTACTTAAATTTAAATCAAATGGATTTTTTTTTATATCTTTAGATATTCTTTGAATTTATTTTTAGTTATCAAACATTCTTCATTCATATTTTTAACTTATTTTTTTAAACAATCTTACTTTTTGAATTTTTCATGGTATATTTTACTTCTAGCACCCTTCTATAGACCAATACAAAATTCAATAACTTTCAAATAATCAATGTGAGACATACGCTTATCACGTTTTAACATCAATTTTTTTATTTATTTGTGTTTGTTTCTAGCTGACTCTAAAATATTTTCTTTTGTAGTAATTATTGTTACTAAAGACCTTGTAGCTCAATGTAGATTTTGGCAGAAGATGAAGTTTAACCAAAAGAAATTATAAGGTAGGAACTCTCCTAAAGTTCTTAAGTCCTATATCTATTTTTTTATGTTACATGTTGTGTTTTCCTTACTTCATATAATATTTATTAACCCAACCCCACACTACTATACATAATGTCCTAATAGAATTATAAAATACAGTTTCACTCTTAAATAAAAAAACAAAATCCATACCTCTTCGTCCCATTTTGTTAGGAATTTTACTTGGTTAGAAATTCAAATACAAATTTGAATATAATATCTAGTAAAAATGAAAAAATTTAACAACGTATAAAAACAAAAAATACACACTTATTATCTTACATTTTAAAATTTGAGATCATAGAATTTGGTTGAAAGGCACCTCAATTTCTAATCATTATACTTGGATTAGTACTTTTTTTTCTTCAAACACACGAGAGATTAGAGAACTAAACTATGAAAGTTGACATGCTTTCGACGTGATGCAATCTGACTTTCCTTGAAGGGGTTAGTGCAAATAGTTGCCCTAAAGGTGTGAACAAAAGAGAGCGTTGAAACCGATTCTGAAACGTTAACGCCAACCTTTCTTTCTTTCTTTAACTCCTCCATACTCTCGCTTCCTACTTTCTTTTTTTTCCTTTTTCCACTTTACAACTTACTCACTTATCAGTTCCATCAATCTCCTTCTCTAATTCCAACCTAACTTACTACTAAACCCAACTTTAACTCATACACTAAATATTAATCACACTCCTACTAATTAAACTCGCCATTAATTGCCAAATAAAAACGATCTTAATTAATCATGCAAGAATAATAATAGAACAAACATCACAACACAAGCCTTCACATTCCCAACATCATTATACTGAATACAATTTAAGAAAAGTCTGAGTTTTTATTTTAGTTTTTACCGTTATTACAAGAAAAAAAATAGGTATAAAATCGTAGCCTATAGATAATAAAATAAAATATTAGTTCATAAAAGTAACACCCTGAGGCTGAGCTACGATGGTGTTATAAAGTAGAAGTGAAACAGAAAGCAAAAAAGTGTGGTCATGATGAAGGCGTAGAAAGAAGTGCTTAGAGAGGCGCGTGAAAAAGCTGAAAGAAGTTAGTTTTCTTGTTAGTAACACTTCGAAGGTTGGAAACGCAAGGAAGATTTTGGTGACAGACCACTTGGGTGTAGCTGTTATAAGACGGCTTCAACTTCTCTCTTGCCATTCACTACCAAATTTCACAGCACACAAATATATATATATATATATATGTTTATATCCACATAACCACTTCAATTCCATCACTACATCGTAATCACATTTCTCTCTCTTACCTTAAATGGTATTGTTTTACATATAAAACTGCTGTGTTGAGGCTTTGTTTCTCATCACTTGGGTTGTTTCAGTTTGGTGAGAGATATGGAGATGGAAGGGTTATATTCTAATTCTAATTCCAATTCCAATTCCAGTTCTACCCAGAGCAACATAGCCAAGGGCAAACGCACCAAAAGGATGAGGCTTTTGTCCCCTTCTGGTGTCGTCGTTGCTAGCACCGCCGCCACTGGAGTCACCGCCACTAGTTGCTCCAGTCCTAATTCCGGTGGCTCCTCCACCACCACTTACGAGAGCGAAGAGGAAGACATGGCAAATTGTTTGATTCTCTTGGCCCAGGGAGGGGAACCTCACCGTCATCAACCTCGCCATCACAAGCAACGAGTTGAAGATCATGGTCTTGGAGATTGTAACGGTGTCAAGACAGGAAAGGGTAACGGTAACACCACCAACACCGCCGCAACAACCGCGGTTAACACCAAAGTTGGGTTCTTTATTTATGAGTGCAAAACGTGTAACCGAACGTTCCCTTCGTTTCAAGCTCTCGGTGGACACAGGGCGAGTCACAAAAAGCCGAAACTCGTGGGTGAAGAGAAAAAAACACCACCCTCTCAATTGCAGCACATGTTTGTTACCAAGTATGATCGGTTCGAAGAGGATAACGTTAAAAGTGGTCCTCCAATTTCCCTTCAATTGGGTCATGGCAACAACAGCAAGGGTAAGATTCATGAATGTTCCATTTGTGGTTCTGAATTCTCATCAGGACAAGCATTGGGTGGACACATGAGGAGGCATAGGGCATCGACAAACACCAGCACTGTTGACACAAGTTCTAACACCGTCACCACCGCTGTCGCCGCCACTGTTTCGCCGCCGCGTAACATCTTGCAATTGGATCTTAACCTCCCGGCGCCGGAGGATGATATTCGGGAGGCCAAGTTTCAATTTCCCGTAACAACTCAGATGCTGGTTGGTACTCCGGCTTTGGTAGATTGTCTTTATTAGAGCAGGGTGGGGATTGGAATTACAAAGAATTATTATTTTGATATCAATGTGAATTATTAGTGTTATTTTTAATTTACAATTATTCGTAATTATCGATTTTTTTGGATTATTATTCCTAATTGGGTTTATTAATAATTGCCATTTTGATATATGTGATCGATCTACTTGTTCAAGTTGGAATACTTTGAGTAAGTAAGTGGTTAGTGTTGATGTGGTTGCCTTTCATTCACGAAAAGTGAGTGATAGTTCATAGGGCATCTTTTTTTATTTTATTTCTTTTTGAATTATTTATTATTTGGGTGTATTTGCAAGTTCTTGTTTGAGGGGATAATCGATGGCGATGTGCGAGAGAGAGTGCTTTGGCATTGCTAGCTAGGGTTTTGGTTTGGCAGCACCATGACCATAACCATAACCAAAAGTGGTGGATTAGGTTCCTTTACTTGTTTTGGATTTCATTACAATAAAGCTAAAACATCACTTTCTCACTCACACTCACTACCCATTCCCACTCCTTTCATTAATGAAGAGAATAAAGGATTTGTCAAAACTGCTTTGATAAATATGCCTCTACCATATGCATGCCCATCACCATGTATTTATCTTTCAATTTATATGGTTCCCACTCTCTCACTCACTATTATTTTTAAAAAATACACTAACGAATCAGCCAAATATCTTACCATATATGTTAATTTCATCCTCCCCACCACTTTATATAGTGATTAGTCGCTTTAAACTAATAGGTTTCACCTAATTAACAAACTAATTTGTTCACAATTTATAAACTCGATAAAATTTAGTTTAGTGACACCCCTTTTTAAATTTCAACATACGTATATATAATGATTAAGTAATAATTGGGTTTGAGATTGTCTTATGGAAGTTTTGAGCCCATACAAAGTTGATGCTCCCAAGAAAGATACTATTAACTTTGAAGCCACAAGTGCATTTGATTAGGACTTGTACGAATGGTCCACTGTTTAGAGTTGGACCCATCACCCACTGGTTAGTACTACTCTTTATACTCTTTTGTAGCTACAAACTTAACCATTATTTATGCAGTTCACATAACCAAAGATGAGAAAAGGACAGAAAGAGTGACAACAATTTCAGTTCCTCTCTTCCACGGAAAATAATATTGAGAAATACAAATAACGAAAGAGTGGGAGATAAAACTTGAATTAAGCAAAAAAGAGAGAGATGAAAGAAGAGTTTGAAGTGAGTTTGAGTGGGCACTTATCTAAAGTTAGTAATGTGCACGTTTTGGTGAAATGGTGGTAAGCGAAGCATGTGGACACGTACATTGCGTGAGGTGTCCGAATGCATAAGAAGATATCATTCATTGACATTAGCACATGTAGTTGGAGATGTTCCCTCCATGTCTTATAAATTAATCTAACCTCCCACTTTACATTTATATTTATAACCTCTACTTTATTTATCATATTACATTCTCAAATATCACAAACAATTACTTTGCTTGCTTTCTAAATTTCCCATTTTAATTTCTCTTTAATTCCTCCTCACGTAATTATTGAACATCTCATATGAATTAAAAATTAAAATATTTATAATATAAAAATAAGTACAAATTTTACTTTATAAATCGACTTTATAAGATTTAGTTAAATTTAAAGTTATTTTTTTAATATAGTATCATAGTTATTTTGATTCTATTTTAACAAAAGTCGAGTAGAGTATAAAGATTAAAATATTTCATAGTATATAAGTGAGGGTAAATTTCATGTTACAAACCCTAAACCCTAAATCCTAAATTTCATCCTACAGACCGATTTTATAAGACCAAATTAGACTTAGACTTAAAAGTACAATTTTTATATATATATAACTATATATATATGTTTCAACTATGTTTATATGAAGAAAGCTGTGATTTTTATTCTGTATGTGAGATAATTTCCCACAAAGAGGTGATGGGGTTGTGTACAAATTTCACTTGACTACCTAACTTACTCCAAATTGGCCATCCTCAATTACCAGGCACGACAAGACATGACCGAGGTATATCTGCTGAGATGTCAATGTCCTTTTGATGAAAAAGAATGAGGAATTTAACTGAACTATATAGTGAATCATGCGTTGTGTTATTGTGTGGGTGAGAAATTTTGGAGAAGATGTGTGTTGGTGTAGCATTGGTTCAAGGTTTTGGTGATGGAGACAAATGTCTCAAATGCATGAGTTGGTTTACTATGTGGCTTGTTCTGTCCATAACCAGAAAAGTAGGCATTTGGCCGGCCTTAAATTCTGTGTGTCGTTGCTAGCTAGCTAATCTTAAGTTAATTTCCACTCCACTAATCAATTGCTTAATCAACACCCTATTGCTGTTGAGTCTTGGCCATAAACAAGGTTTAGTTTCCAAATATCACAACCAAAACCATTCATTAATAAGATGCCAATTGGTGTTTGGTCTGCATCTTAATTGCCTTCTTTTTCATTAACTAATTAGTGGCATTTCATTTCACTCTTTGTGGAATATGTGCTAAAGATCCATTTCCTTGGGGTTTGGTTAGCTTTTACAAAAGGTAGTTTTACTAGAAGTGAGAATGACTGTTGAACAGATTTTGACATTGTTGACAAAATTATGGATATTAAGCTACTTTTCTTTCTCCATCTGTTTGATAAAAAAGGAAGCCTTGTTGGGGTTAAGATATTTTGTGGCGGTAAAAATCATGTCGGTTGATTGAAGACAAATGGCATAATAAAAAATAGTTTGTAGGTGTTAAATGTACTGTGTTAAATGGACTTGTTTATTTTTGAATAATGATAATAATAATAATAGTGAGTTCATCCATTTCAAAATGTCCAAATTCAATACACCAATCTTTATTATCAAATGTTGAACGATTATACACGTTAAGTTTGGTAGAGGAGTTACTTGTAATTAAACCTTAAATTAGATTAGTCAATCCAATTAATTATGATGATTAAAAAAATCAAGCATTATGATTCCACTGGCTAATTTCAAGTTTAAAATTTGACTTAATTCAAAATTAAATAAAAAGGTCAAGAATAACTATACCAAAAGTAGACCACAAACTAAGTTTCATGTGAAGAAAATATTGAACTAAGGTTTAATACTTTTTTTATAATAATTCATAGTTAAATTCTTATATAAAAGCGTGTGTTTTTTTTTTTTTAAGTTATAGAGTCTTTTCGACATAAAAAGATTTTCTAGTAAAAATTTATCCTTTCCTTTCTTGGTTTTCATTCTTTTATTCTCTATTTATCATGCTATATTTACTCGCTTTTATTGCATTTTCCTGTTTTTTCTACACTCTTTTTTATGCATGTGCTCTTAAAACCATAAACGTTTAATTACATAAGAATTTGATTCGATCACTACATTGCTTGTCAAAGGGATTACGAAAAATCACCATCACCAGTAGCAAACCAATTTCCATGGTTTGTGGGCTAAAACTTATTAGTTTGTAAAAATGAAAAAAAAAAACAACAACAGTGCTTACATTTAGCACTGGCTAAAAAGTAAATGTTATTTTTTAAAAAAAGTCATTTTTCCTTTAAAAAAACTGTTTTTTTTTCTGAAGAAGTATTAGTGATATATTTTAAATTATATTCTCTGACCTACTTTTATCATTGATTAAACTTTATTAAAAAATGTAAAATTATGAGTGTGTCAATCATTAAATTTTACAATTTTATGACATTTAATAAATTTTAATCAATAATAAATATGTATTTAGATTATTATTGATATCAAATTTATATATGACGTTAATTTTTTGATCCAAGTTTAATAGGATAGTATTACTAAAGTTAGTTACGACATTTGTTGGATTCAAAGTTCTATTACAATTTTATCTTTTAAAAATATATAAGAAATTTAGAGGAAAAAATAGTCGATTCTTAAAACGAGAATATATTGTTAGTATTTGTTTGCTTATATTTCAACTTTTTAATGTATATTTTATGAGGATGAACACATGAATATTTCCTTTTAAGTTATATTTAGCTTTTCTTTTGTACACCTAATGTATTTATTATTGGTGTAGCCAATTAAGTTAATACAAAAATAATTTTTAAAAAACACATTATTCAGTTGTGCAATTGCAAGCTAAACTGGCGAATACAGTAAATCCATCTAATTTTGTTTTCAAATATCAAGAACTTTATATAATAAAATTTTAATTTAATATATAATCAATTAAGTTGCTGTGGTGTAGTGGTTATCACGTCAGTCTTACACACTGAAGGTCCCCAGTTCGATCCTGGGCAGCAACATTAAATTTATTTGTTTTTTCTCTTTTCATCTATTTTTTTTTGTTTTCTCTTCCTACTGTATTTGGAGTTTTATTTGTTTACCCATATTCTGAGTTCTATATTTTGATACTGTTGTCCAACTAAAATAGTATGACCAACTTTCAATAAGACTTTACTCAATAATTAGGGTTCTTATTTTCTAGTAAAACGAGCTGATTGGCTTGTAAATGACCAAACTAATGTTGTTCATGTTCCTTGCTCTAAACCACCTTAACTTTGAATAAAAAGAGTACACATTATCACATTAGTTTGTGAAACTAAAAATATCTTAAATAATCCTTAAAAATCTAATTTTCATTTTATTCTTTAAATTATGCTAAAATTATTGTTTTACCCTTATTTCTTTTAACCTCAGACAAATGTGATTGTCAATTTACACTTTGAACATTATTTTTTTCTTCATTTGAATAACTACTGTGATAGTGCCATCCAATAAATCGAAAAATCAACCAGATTGACCATTTACTCAAACAAATATATGGAATTTCAAAAGAAGTAAACAATTTTACAGGATGATCAGAACAACATAGACAATCGCATTGTCAATAAGAAGTTAACCCACTTATTCACTAAATGGCAATTTTCTACATGTTCGTTTATCTACTCCAACAGGAAAAACAGTTGCGTCTATCAGTGGCCTTTCCTCCACACTTGAATGTAAACATAATCATTGAATCAAGTGCAGAAAAACAAAAGGTTCATTTTATATTCCATTTTTCTGCACACACCAAACCAAGGAAAGATAAAAAAAAAAAATAGCCTTTACCACCAACAAAGTAGTGCATTACATTGTCCTAAAAATTCAATAAACATTCAAGAATGGGGTATGAACAAAAACAAAAATGTTCAAACAAGAAACAGTTCCCATTTTGGACCTATGACAAACTCTTTCTCATCCAAGAGTCAGGGCATGATTCCAAGATTACTGACTGCTTGAAGCTTGAATATTCATCATCATAAGATGGTTATGCACCTTGAACAAAGGGAAACTACTAGCTCCAAATTGTCCATTTAGCAAAGGAACTTCAGAACATATTAGTGATTTTAGTTGGCAGAAACATTCAACTTCACTCTAGCTGTAACTTCAGGGTGAAGCTTTAACTCTGCAATATATTCTCCTGTTTCCCTGATCTCTGGAAGATCAACAATTCTCTTGTCCAGCTCCCTAGAAATGAATCACAGGACAACATATCTTAAAGTAACTAATCAATCAGATTAAACAGATATGAAATAAATATTGGAAAAACAACTCATCTCCCCCCCCTTTTTTTAGCAGTGGAATGTACTTATATGATCTTTCCCAACTGATTCTCAAAAACTAGGAAGATCATTTCAAGTGTGAACATTGAACTAATTTACGACAAATCATACGTGCTCAAGTGATACCCCGTAAAAGGTAATCAAATAGCATATAAATGGAAGACAGCAACAAGTTTGGAATCAAGTAGAAAATTGTATAGATTGAGACACGTCAAATGAATTCATAGAATTATGCATGGATCGTTTACATAGATAAAGTTGGATTATATTGTATTTCTACTAGCAATTGGAAAGGGAAAAGAAAAAAGAAAATCACATGAAACATATTATGCATACACAGTCCAAAATAATATGAAATTTCCTAAGTTAGGCATCGGATATTGGATTACTATATCACAATTTCGGAAATTTGGGTCATATCTATAAATAAATTATATCAAATAGTTAATCCAAAACAATATCACAATAATAACCCTCAAAAATCAGAGAAAGCTCCAGAATCAAATGAAATAAATAATCATCTGCATTACTGAAATGAGAAACACCTTACTGAAGCCTGTCACAAAATTTAGAAACTCGGCGTATTTTAGCCACGTTAAAGAAAAGGAAAAATTGTGACTGTATAGTATAGTACTCAATCAGAGAACATCTATAATACTAACAAAATAAAAGAATTTTGGAAAAGATGGTACCTTTGAAGCTGTGCCTTGATTATGTCAACAAGATCTTGAGCAGTGACACTAAAAAGCATCCAAACATTAGACACAAAATCCATACAGGGACATAAATTGACTTCTCATAATTTCACAAGACAAATCTTACCTTCCAAAAATTTGTTTTCCTTTACCACCTTTACGCTTCACCTTGAAAGGCCCAACAGTTTCAAAAATTAGAGCAAGTTGCTCTGCCTCTTCTTTTACCTGCAGAAAGGTAAACACAGACAGCATATGTCTAAAACAATTGTGCATGAGGGAAAATACTTGTTAATAAATTCAGAAGATATCATGAAATTAGATGTGAATTTGCCTGGATGCAGATAACCAGATATTAAAAAGAAAGCGCTTAGTACCTGCATGCAAAATTTACAGGGATAACCATTGAAAGATGTGTATATTCGGTCATATAGAACTCTTTTTTACAAGTTTACAGCTCTTGATGCAAGGTTTTTTCACACGGAGCTTAACAGCATAGCATTCATTCCTAATGGGGATTGGGGAGAAAGGGAAAAATTACCCGTCTTTTCTCAGCCTCAATTCTTTCTTCTTCTATCTTCATTTCCCTGGAGAGAGAAGGTCAAAATGAAGAGTTCTAAACACAATGCAAAGTAAACTCAGTTCAAAACTTTGGCAAACATATTTTATTTTAACAGCACTTAGTGCACAAAGATAAAGCTAGCCCTAAATTTCCAAATATCATTTCTCTAAAAGAAGCAGACAGAAAAAGTCTGAAACAAAGAAATCCACAAATTACTAAATAAAAGATGTTACACTCACAAACGCAAAATTTTATCATAAAAATGCCACAAAAGCAATCTCATGTGGAAGAGGACAACAAAATTTTCATTTGGCAATCCAAGATGACAACAGTTGTTATTGAACTAATACAGCAGGAACCACTTAAAGAAAAAAAAAAACATGAAAACCCTGTCCAACCCAAAACATCAAAGCTCTATGGATGAGATAAAACTAACTTCCTAAAAGTCATTACTAGAACAATTCTTAACTAAAAGTCATCTTTTTGTTGTTCTCCAATCAAATCCAGAAGGTTCTAAAATCGTGTTAGTCAGTATACACAAATAAATCACACTCAAACGACCTCTTATCTGAGACAGAATATTTCTCATGACACTACAATGACATATTCAGCACTCTCTGGAAACTTATCCAAGCATGAAGCAACCTACTGCTTGTTTAAAAACCATTATTTCTACTATGAACGGGTCACGTAAAAGGAAATTCTAAGCACTAGTTCAAAATATTGAAATGTGAAAAGAAATTTATAGATAAATTAGTGTGCCATCCAAGACCTAGGTGGTTTAATGACACATTACTTGAGTAGCTGGGGTGTAACAAGTTGTGCCTTTCCCAAAGGAAGCAGGAAATTTCTGTAAAAACCAGCCTTCACATCAAGAAGTTGCCCTTGCTTTCCCACATCAGCCACATCTTCCTTCAGAATAATCTGATTTCACAAATAACTAACCAAGTGAATATATAGTGCTGCAAAGTACAAATACATTACAAGCATACCCATTTGTTGTACAACTACAAAATTCAAATTTGACACCCAAATTGTCGAAAAGCACGAAATTTTATTTATTCAATGTGTTAGAGCATGGAATTTTATGTAACCTTTCGAGTTTTCTTTGCCTTCTTTTGAGCGAAGACAAAAAAGTGCGCAGTTTTGTTGGGGAAGGGAATTGGAACCTTCGAGCCTCCGGTGAAGGTGTGGTGAAAGAGTGAAGAAGAGGTGGAGGAGAGAGAAGATAACGGTGACGCCATTGATGGTTTGAGAACAAGCACACAGTGTTCTGTTTTCTTATCTCTTGTCCACTGTTACGCGTCGTAAATTATAGAATGAGAACTTTTTAAAATTTTGAATTATTAAATTAAATGCAGTATGTAAGGTAAAATTATTCTTTATTCGATAAATAATTTACCTATTGTTTTTATAATTATTATTGTAAAAAATATATTTAAGGAATTTTTATAGTTGATATTATAAATCTTTGAGTTTAATTTTTATACATTATGAATATAAAAAGTTTTATATGCTCAATTGATAAAAAAATATTATTAGTATAATTTTTAAAAAAATATTAAAATATCATAAAATTTACCGTATACAACAACGATTTTTTTTTATCGTCATATACAACAATTTATATAAATTAATCTCTTATAACTCAAATTACTGTACATTATTTATGGATATGCTTTCTAGCCTAAAAAGTTATCATATATGAAAAATAAACTCTTATTTGAATGTTGAAATTAATTCCCTACTACATAATTTTAATTGGTAGGATTATTTGTTGATTATTTCACAGAATTTTTAGAATTGTATAAGATTAAATCTGTTTTTTTTTATACTTTTCTTAAAATTTGATTTTTAGTCTCTATATTTTAAAAAAATAAAAT
>Ga0123341_1002510_pt1 | contig 15147 bp, 13 predicted proteins | sample Turbeapinknodule_FD_89959 | JGI IMG/M metagenome (GOLD analysis project Ga0123341, IMG submission 89959) | Root nodule microbial communities of legume samples collected from Mexico - Turtle bean Mexico pink nodule | ecosystem: Host-associated > Plants > Roots > Nodule | place: Mexico: Nepantla... | reverse complement strand
TGTGAAGGAGTAGGGGTCAGAACACATGGAGAAAAACTACGAAAAAGAACTACTAAGATAAGGATAAAACTATATTATCATTCTCTGCCTTTTTTACAACCATGAAGGCCATTATAAGGGCAGTTGTACCAAATGTAACAGAAAGCATAAAGCATAACAGAATTATATTCTTCCTACACTAAAAGACAGCTCATTGCTTCTAGATATAATCTTTAAATTTGATGGATTTTCCTCTGTTTCTAATGGGCATGGGCTGTCTATCATCATCCCTCAAGTAAGTATAATTTTAGTATTAAAGTATATAGTTATAAGGATATGTTCAAAAGTATTTTTATGTGGAGGTATCTCCTTATTTATACTAATCTTAATGAGGTTATATCTGCATAGTACTCTCTCAAAGGTTTAAGTGAATCATAATTGCGATTTTAGAGTGTATAATTTATCTACTTAATTATGCTTAATTATAAAAAGAAGAGGGTGCGTGTTAGTTCAAGAATGTCAGAATGTATGTTGAAGATGATTTCGACTATTTTTTATTAATCGAGATTATCGTGGTCGTAGACCGTACAATATTCCTAATTCAAATGGATTTACTCAAAGAATATATCTTCTGAAATACTATTAGTCTAGAATGATATAATTTTTATTTTAATTACTTAGTCTATTTAATTAATTTTGGATTTAGATTTCACTCATTTCAATATGAGCAAATTAAATACTTTTATATTAGACCAATAAAGTATATAACAAATATAAAAAAAAAAATCAACCTATAAACATTTCTATGAAAGTGGATTGAAAGCAAATGAGTTGAGTTACATATATGAACCCACTAACCCATTTTGCTAATAACCAAGAAGTTGAGATACAATAGGTTCACTCATTGAATATTTGTTACGTCTTAATTTCATGCTTTCAAATACTTCAACAATTTAGTTTTCATTTTTTTCTCAATTCTTACTCTCATTTACACTCTAGTATCTATTTTTTAAAATTTATTTTTTTCTATTCTTTTTATTATTGTTTACGGGTTGACCAATCAATCTATTTAAAGAAACAAAATGAGAAAGCCTTCCAATTTTTGAAATAAACTTACACATGATCTCAATTGAGATGGATATTTGGAAATGCATCTACATTGTTCAATTTGGGTTAAGGTCCTCCAAAGGCAGCCCAATCAGTGTGGTGAGAATGGGAGCAAGAAAACAATTAGAGTTTTGGCAAGTTCTTTCTCTACGATACCAATTTCCTCATTTTAAAAAATTTTAAAATTATCCTGTTTCTAGATTTGAAAATTCAAAGTTCAAAAAATATAATACAAAAGTCAAAATTTCATTTTACAAAGGAAATTCAAAATGAAAAAAATACATAATGAAAAAAAAATCCAGAACACAAATTTTGAAAATGTTTTTTGGAAAAGATTTTTTAGAATTCAAAAATATGTTCAAGAAATCCAAATCTTGAAAAAAAAAATATACAGTACAAAATCTGAAAATGCATTCCAGAAAAAAAAAATTAAAATTCAAAAATATGTTCTGAAAATTTAAATCTAGAAATATATTATGAAAAAAAAATTCAAAAATATTTTTTTATCCACACGCTCCTTTTATTTAAGGTTAATTTTGTCATTATTGTGTAAAAGTATTTCTGTCAATTTTAATGATAGATTCGGTACAAGTTAAAATTGATATGATGCATGAAAAATTTGTCCATAGGTTTTTGGCAATACATGCACTGTTATTAAATAGTAATGAAGGTCGTGCAAATAGTAGGATACAAGTTAATAGGACTATTGTCCGGGGTTAAGCCCAACAACATCTTTATAAATTTTCAGACCAATTTTTTTTATCTTTTATGTTTTTTAAATGGTATCACTGAGTCAATATGATTTATATATATATATATATATATATATATATATATATATATAATTTAAACAAATAAATTAATTTTATGTGTAAATTTTATAATGTATTGTCGCTTCAGTGCACTTGATTGGGTTAAAAGAAAAATCTATATCATGGTATTTTATTGCATTTTTTTAGCACTCACTTTTATTCATCTTTATGCATTTAGGAGGAAATAAAGTTCAGTCTCTTATGATGGTATTCTGGCATCGTGATATAATACTAATTGTACTCTAATAAAACAGTGCGACAAGATAAATTAAGATGATTAACTGTTAGAAAAAGAATAAGGGGATTATTTTATAAAAACATATAACTGAATTTTAGTTATGTGTATCCATCAAAACTTAAAATACACCAGAGCATAAAAGAATTAATATAAATAAAGTTGTAAATATTAATATTCACTCGTTAAAAACATAAATTTATAAGTATTTAATATTTAAAATAATATAAAAGTTAAAGTAAAATGTTATTATACCTAAATTAAATTTCAATAATACCTATCAATATTTATTACTAACAAATAATAAAAAATTTAAGTTGATTTTTATTTTGAAAAAAAGTTAAAACAATGTATCATTAAATATTTTTTAATTAAATCGATTATCTGATTTATCATTTATTTTTACTTTTTTAACGACTGATTCTTCGTACGGATTTTATGATTTCTTTAAATCGGTTATTTAACTGATTTAGGACAGTGGAGTCTGGTTTTAAGAAAAAACAGAATACAGTACAATTGTATTATTCAATCACACGTCCATCAATTTGAGTTACTTGTGATTCGTGTAAAACAATAATTAAATTAATAAGAATATAAAATATTTTAATAAAAATATCTTATCAGTATATTGAGTAGATAAGAGTTGAGATGATTCATGAAAATCTTCATCCTTTACAGATATTAGTCGACCCAATCTTTGAAGGGTTATAAACATATTTTATTATAATTGTGGTAACTGAGCACATTTTAATTAAAGTGTTCTTAATGAACAATTATGTGAAATGCTTTTCGGTTATAATGGTCCTGTGGATCTGAGATGAAAACGAAACTACCCTTAACATTCTTAGACTTCTGTAATAATTTGGGCCGTTGGACCGATTCTGAGATCACATCTTATAAATAAAAAGGGGAAATTTCTTCCTGCACCCCATATTGTTGTGCAAAGACAAAGGTGTCCCTAATATAAAAACTGTAAATTTATTTTTTTTGCATTTCGGATTATGAAATCCGGTAAAGTTTTGGATTGTCGCTTCCGTTAAAATTTTGGATTGGTGTGTCCGTTAACCTTCCAGATTGGTGCTTCTGGTAGTACATGAATGACAGTGTTAATCCAAAATAAAAAAATGCAGAACATCCATAACTAAAAAACTAATTCCAGATCCACAAATTCGTAATTCAAACTATGCATTCCAAATTCAGAAATTCATAATTGAATTGAAAAAAATCATTCTAGATTCACCAATCCGTAATAGAAATTAGGCTTTCGAATTCAATAATCTGGAAATCAACAATTTATGCAAACTTTACTTCCGGAACAACCCCTCATCTGGAAAGCAACATGATTCACTTCTGAATTGATTAATCCGTAGCACACTCCCAGATCCCGATTTCAAATAAAAGATGAAGGTTAGTTTCAGGATTTATAAAATTGTGGGAGTGTAGGAAGAAAAATGTAGAGGTATAGGAAGAAACTGCCATAAAAAGGAATCTCGACTTGGATAAGTACATTACAAAATATAAGTAAAATAAATTTAGATAAATTTGTAGAAGTTCCATTTTTATTGATTCCTATAGTTTAATAGAGTAGTTCTATTATTTGAGTGTGTTTGAGATAATAGAGAGATAATTTATGTTGTATTCAATGTTTCAGGATTTTTTTATTTTTTTTTAATTTTGTACTTATTTTTATCTTGTTGGTGTTTGTGACAGAAAAAAGAAGCAAAAATATAATTATCTGCAAAACTTATCCCAACTATGAACACGTTGATGACTTGCCAAATTAAAAAAAAAAAGTATGGAATTACTGGGAGAGATATGGAGATGCAGGAGAAAAGATATGGAGATGGGAGAATTTGTCTAAATGTATTGTTATATGATGGGATGTTTGTTCCATGTAAGTTGGTAAAGTCATAATAAATTTAGAGAAGAGAATAGAATAATGTTTTTGACCATTAAAGGCAAAAGTATTTTTGAGCATGTGAGTTCCCTGCTAATGGCCAATCCAGCATTGCATTGCAGCCCCTTCTTCTCATGTGATCTTTCTATTCTGCAGCTCAACAATTTCACTCACGGTCCCCACAAACACCTTCAGTCACCATCATGCAACAGACAACTCCATTCAGACAAAAGTCCCATGGTCCTTTCGTTCTAGGATCAAGGATGTTCCTCTCCATCTTCTGTCCCCATCCTTTCTACTCAACCATCACAACACTTCTCACCATGCACACCTACTCCCATGCTATTGGACACACCACACCTTCATTCTCAACTTAATAAACAACACTCACACCAAAACCAAGTTAAGGAAAGTGGAAACATTGCATTTCCTTTTTTTCCTTAAGTTGCTATCCATCTTAACTATTTAAGCTACAACCTAAGGTTTACTAGTTTGAGGACACTTCCCAAGGACACGTGAAACAAGATAGAAATTCAAAGTTCTCAGTCTCCACAAGTCACCATTCAGGGTGGATATAATGATTTGGGTGAGAGAACCATATATGAATGAGATTGTCTGCACCAATTGTAGTGGCTGCTATCTGGGAAGTGGGAACTCTTTTTTTCTAATTTTCTCCAATGATAATGCGTAAGCAAAGAAGTCAATATGGTCTTCTGTGGGATATGTAGATCTTAGAAATAAGCATTTTACATTATGGCCAAATATATCAAAAAAGGTACTATAAACAAAATAAAAAGAAAAAAAAAACAGAAAACAGCTATTAGGATTAGGTCCTCTGCAACACTAGAAGAGCCTGTACAGCATTGATGAACAGATTCTCTCCCTGTTTGTTTGTCTCCTCTTACTGTTTCTGTTATGCAATGAGTCCTGTAAACGGTGACCTTTTCTTTTTCTTGGGATTATATCTCTCAAATCAGTTCTAGACCCAACCTGAATTATCATCACAATTTGCCACTTTCTAGTTGTACTGTACTTGCTTTAGCCTCATCTCTTTCTATAGATCTAAAATTCCACGAGCTTTTCCTGACAAAGATCATGTTTTTGGCTTTTGTAGTTTACCTTCCTGAGAATCACCACTTTATGCTTTTACCATGGTCCACACTCACAACATTGTTCTCCTCTCATTGCACTTTGTAGTATGAACAATACTGTTCTTCTGTTATAAAACAAAATAAGATCCTGATTTTGCTTTTGTAAAACTGTTTACACTTTGCTGAATCAGTGAATACATTTTCAATTCCTTGCAGGTAATTGGGGATGTGCCTGGAAAATAATTCTGAAAATCAGTTTGGTACAGATAAATGGGGTTTGGGTAGTTGAAAATACTTTCTTGTTTCACAAGTGCTTGGAAAACTCTTGGCTCTTAGTCCAGGTTTTGAGATTCCTTGGGAATATTTTGGGATTTGGAACTCCATTTCCCTGCTGTGGAAATTTATGGGCGTAACAACGTTCAATAGAAAGCAGCAATTCCACCTGTCCATTTGAATGAAGACAACCTGTTTAAAGCGTTTTCCAGCTTTTCTTGTGGCCTTTCTTAGCTGGATAGTATACTTATAGTCAACCAAGACCACTGCTTGGATTTTTGGAAAGCTAATGCTTAGACTAGAGTCTTACACTAACCTTCCCTTTTCAATCACTTTTACAATTATTTCTCCTACTTCCAGATTTCCTTGGTAAACATGTAACTTACTCTAGAAGCATGCAAAGTGTGAATTTTTTTTTTTCTCAATTTTGACCGCTATATAAATCAGTTTTCTGTGTCTATAATCTATTCCCATTATGGCAGTTCATTACACTTCTTGGTATGTTCACTTTTTACTCGTGAACTTTGTCCCCCGTGCTATTTCTGGTTAACTAATCCACTTCCTTTGTCACTTTGGATCTTGGTTTACTTGTGGTATCTCCATTATTTTATGCTAGTTTTTCAGCAGAATTTTACTGATACTTACTCATGTTTCTCATTTGTTTTCGCCTCTTGAATATGTGCATACTTTACTATGTTTCTTGATGAACTTATGGGGATGAGATTTTCTTCTTATTATTTAATGACTGTATGTTGAAACTGTGTACGGGTGGGCTAGGAAGGTCTCAGAGGCGAGTTTGACGTTTTTGCTTCTCAAATCAAGGAGCAGAAAACTGAGAATTCATAAGGACTTCCTTGGGTGATGCATGTTTACAATGCGATTGCTATGGGGGCTAAGGCTGCCCCTACTCATACTGATTCAACTTTTATTTCCCAACAGATCAACCTACAAATTATACGGTAAGCTCTTCTTGTTTTTGTTTTTACATCATGTTCTTGAAAATGTTTTCTGTATCAAAAAGTTTTAGGGGACCTCAGAAAGAAAAAGGGTAAATTTGCCATGAATTTTGTTCTTAGTTCACTGAATTCCAAGTGCTGCTTGGTATTTCTATTTGCACGTTATGAATGTAGCTGCTACATAATGAGTTGGACAGAGTGCTTTTTTTTTATTATTATTGCGAAGTGACAACAACAACAACATTATAACTTATGATCTTGTACATACGACCCAAATCCTATAACACTAGCCTAGTGGGTTTGGTAGAGTGACCAGAATTAGACTAATTCATTAACTTTTCATCAATGCTTCATTTTTCTCATGGGAGAACAAATTGGTCATCGTGTCAGACATCATAAGTTTAAGGGGACATAGAATGTGGGGGAGAGCCAATGATTTAGCTAGTTATTGCAGTTACTGAATTATACATTTGATGACTGCAGCTGAGGCTTTGATCACTTTCAGAGGTTCGCTTGGAGGTCCACAGCAATTAGGATGCAGCATTGTGAAATATCCATGTCAAATGCAATGGCCTTGTCTTGACTGCTATAAACTAAAAGATCCAGGTGCTTTTTTCTCAAATTCTCTGTAAGCTCCTTCTCTCGTCTCTCTGAATATTTGAGAGTAGCTTGTCAAAACTGAGTAAAACATTGAGATTCACTCCAGAATTTAATTGATGAGTATATAGGAGGAATTTGTTATCCATACTTGTTCTTCAATTTTTATAACCTAAGGTTTTGGGTGGGATATTTAACCTCCACGTCCTCTTTTGACTAGATATACAAAATTTCACTTTTCACTTCAAATGTTTTCCTTGGAAAATTCAGCTCAATCATAAGAATTGTAAGCAAAGCTCTCCACTTGAGAAACAGGTGGAGTGACAGGAAAGATAGATGGGAATAATGACATTCCAACACTTACACCTCTTCCAGAACCGCGAGATAGAAAACCAGGTGGAAGAAGGAGTTCTGCCATAATTGGCAGCGCTATTGCTGCCTTAGTTGTCCTTGTAATTGTGGTTACTGTCTATATCTGCTTGATGCGTGTTAAAAAATCTATGAGGCAAACATCTGAGGTTGCTTCTTCTATGCCATCTCCCACTGGTTAGTTCATTTTAGCCTTTTAATGAATTGGCATAATCAACTAATCAGTGCTATGATTCAATTTGTTACAATTATATGACATTATTTTTTGCAGTTGAGATGGGAAGAGTCAACACGCAGCATGTTACTGCTTTCTCTCCACAAAACACAAGGCAGTTAACAATTTTGGAACTGGAACAAGCTACACGAAATTTCAGTCATAATAATATCATTGGTGAAGGTGGATTTGGTGTTGTATACAAGGGCTTGCTTCAAGATGGTTCTATTGTGGCTATAAAAAGGCGTCTATTTGCTCTGACACCAGATTTCGTTGTCAAGGTAATATATATGTAAATTAAATCTCTCCTTTTTTGTTCTGATATATGTATGAAACTGGCCTCTTAGCTCCAATATTGCCATATATGAAGGTTTAGAAAGCCTTTACCTAGTATTTTGATTTCTTTCAACGGATAGCAGGTGAAACAGATAGCTCATATTCACCACATCCATCTTGTCAAGCTCATAGGCTATTATGAAGATAACCATCAACAATTACTTGTATATGAATATCTCCCTAACAGCAATGTAGGGAGTCACCTATATGGTAAACTTCCCCTTTGTGTTTACGTGAGATTTGTTGCACCTTGAGTTGTATATTTTATGCTTCATGCATGTGGTTATGCAATATGCAGACAGTGAAGGTTTACCTGTTGGAAGGTTAAACTTGTGGCGAAGGTTGTCTATTGCTTTAGGCGCATCCAAAGGTAAACCAATTTTGGCTATGGTTTTTATCATCTTTTTTTCTTTTGGAGTTCAAAATACTCAATTCAATCTTACTTTGTAACAGGAGTGGAACATCTTCACAGTTTGGTTCCTCCTTTGGTTCACACAAACTTTAGAACTAGCAATGTTCTGTTAGATGAAAATTATACTGCCAAGGTTTCTGATTATGGATTCTGCAAATTGCAAGCACAAGTTGATCAGGCAGGCTCGTCTTCAAATGTAGACTGTTTTCTTGACCCAGAGTATGCTACAACTTACTCTCTGATGGAATCTAAACCATTTTAACTTTCCTTCTTGATTTAAACTATATGGACTTTTTAATTTGCCATGAACAAAGGTTGAACATTCCACAAAACTATTCGGAGAAGAGTGATGTATACAGTTTCGGGGTCTTCTTACTAGAGTTGATCAGTGGCTGTGAAGCACATAACAAAAACATGTTACACCCAGATGAAAATATAGTATTTCAGGTATATCCATACATGCTTAATGCTTCCATATTCTTGGATTTTCCAACTTAAGCTTACTTATCCCAACATTTATCAATTTGAAGGCAAAAAATAGTGTTGACTTGGACAAATTTGTTGACATAACACTGGGATACCAAGAAAAGCATGGTGCTAGACAAATATTGATGTTGGCATTGCTGTGTGTGGATGTTACTTTTAGAAGACCATCAATGGCGCAAATTGTGCTAGAGCTGGAGCGGATTCAAAGAGAAATTGCTCCCATGTATTCTCAATTCAACGATGAGATTGGTGCCGTGACTCTTGGGAGTGAGCTCTTTCAATAATAAATGAGCCTCGCCATGTACACATTTAGAAACCATTTTTGTTGTTGTTGCACAACTTTTATTGTTATCCCTATTGACTTATTATTCATTTGTAATTATTACAAAGTAAATATAATGTTGAAAACAACAAGGAACTAGATTATATATTTGATCATAATATTATTGATATTAATATTGTGTCGGATGTATGATGATATTATCTTTTGTTTTTAGTTTGTTGTTTTGTTACTACAAAGAATAATTTATTCTCTTATATAACCGAAAGAAAGGACAAAAATTATGTGTAAGTTTTGAATGATCAATTACTAGTAATTAAAAACCCAATATTCGATATAATAGTTTAAACAATTTTGCAGCAAAAAATGCATGAGCGTTATTTTTGGGTAGAAAGAGAATTGATTTGAGTTTGTTTAGGCTCGCAGTTGAGTTGAAAGTCAACGAAGTCACAGAGAACATAGTCATAGAGTGTGAGTGTTGTTAACACAGATCTCTCTTTCTTTCTCTGCAATCGCAATCTCAATCTCAGTTTCTTCCATTCTTCCCTTCACTCTCACAATGCGAATCCTCCTCCTCCTCTCCCTCGCCACTCTCCTCCTCTTCTCCTCCTTCTCTTCCACCCTCTGCGCCAGCCCCGCCGCCGTGGACGACGACAATGAAGACCTCAGCTTCCTCGAAGACGAGACCTCCGCGCCGGATCACCACCACCACGACTTCGCTGATGACGCCAATTACGGCGACTTCGACGACTTCGACGACGACTCCGAGGCCTATAAGCTGCCTGAGGTTGACGAGAAGGACGTCGCCGTTTTGAAGGACAAGAATTTCAGCGACGTCGTCAAGAACAACCGCTTCGTCATGGTCGAATTTTACGCGCCGTGGTGCGGCCACTGCCAGGCCCTCGCGCCGGAGTACGCCGCCGCCGCCACCGAGCTCAAGGGCGAAGATGTCATTTTGGCGAAGGTCGATGCCACGGAGGAGAATGAATTGGGGCAGCAGTACGATGTGCAGGGTTTTCCCACTATCTACTTCTTCGTTGATGGCATTCACAAGCCTTATAATGGCCAAAGGACCAAGTAAGTCTCCCTCTTTCTCGCTCTCACAACTCCTGATTTGATTGGATCTGACTCATTTTTTGTTTTCTGTTTGAACTTGATTGGAATGCAGGGAGGCTATAGTGACGTGGATTAAGAAGAAGATTGGACCTGGTATATACAACTTGACTACATTGGAGGATGCTCAACGTATTTTGACCAATGAAACTAAAGTTGTTTTGGGCTTCCTCAACTCTTTAGTTGTAAGTACTCAGATTTCTTCGTGCATGGTTTGATTCTGGTTGATGAATATATAGTCACGTTGACTTGACTCAATGTTCAATTTTGGTTGTACTTTAGGAGTTAGTTCTGGTCCAGAATTGATTTTGACTTAAAGTAATTTTAGATGCATCTCATTGGATCTAGAGATTTATACTTGCTACTAACATGCTTTTAGAATAAAACATTCAAATATAAAGGACATCAGTTTGCAGTCGATTTGATCTAAAATTAATTTTGTAAAAACTCACCAAACACACATGCAGCTCACGATTTTGGAATATTAAGGTCTTCTGCAATTGTTGATTTGATTCTCTGGATTAAATCAAAGCCTTGAGCTTATAGTTGGAATGTATGAAATTGTTGATTTTTTTTGTTTGACAAATGAAATTGTTGGTCGTTATGCTTCATTTTCCTGTGATGCATAATGTGCAGGGTCCTGAGAGTGAGGAGCTTGCTTCCGCTTCAAGAATTGAGGATGATGTCAATTTTTATCAGACTGTGAATTCCGACGTGGCAAAGCTTTTCCATATTGACCCCGATGTTAAGCGCCCAGCTTTGATCCTCGTCAAGAAGGAGGAAGAAAAACTTAAGCACTTTGGTTTGTTTAATTTCTTATTCTTAGTCTTTGTTTCCTATTGCCATTTTTCTTTCCTTGTAAACTGATGTATTTTCACTATGTCTAAGCAGATGGCAAATTTGAGAAGTCTGCAATAGCGGACTTTGTCTTTTCCAACAAGCTTCCTTTGGTAACAATTTTTACAAGAGAAAGTGCCCCAGCAGTCTTCGAAAATTCAATCAAGAAACAGGTAGGTATTTACAGACATTCATGTTATTATATTGTAATCTCTTAAGAAAAATATTGTTGATAACGTTGCTCTGTGTTTGAAACCACAATTTTAGTTGTTGCTGTTTGCAACTTCAAGTGATTCCGAGAAGTTCCTCCCAGTATTTCAAGAAGCAGCAAAATCTTTCAATGGAAAGGTATATTTTTTACAGGCTACTAATTATTACTGTTATGTCATTCTTTCTCTGGACAAATTTGCGTGTCTTTTATTTCAGAACGAGAACAATGCAAATTGAAATGGAATTCATCTTCTTTCATGCCAATTCTGGGGCAGGGCACTCCTTAGTGGGTCATGAGAGTAGATTGGGAGGAAGGATTTCTGAGATATAGTTAAGATGACATGGGATTTAGTTTAGTGGCGGATGTAATTTTTGTTTGCTAAAGTTAAAAAGTTGGTAACTAGGTACGAAGTAGGTTTAAAATCATACAGGCGTGGCAGTTGCTCGTATTCTGAAAGCAAGTTCTGATTTGATTAGCTTTATATCAAGACGAGTACAAAAGAGAGTGCTGTGCAGAATTGTTTCTAAGCTAAACACTTTTTAACCTTCATATCCTTGTATCTTCAAATATCCATCTCGTTTTAAAATCATCCGAGTATTGGACTTGCCCCTAATGATATATGAAATTTGTTTTTTCATTCTGATCTTGCTACATTTTACTGATAGCCCTCTCTCCCTCATTTTATATACAGGAAATAATAAAATTTACTTTCTATATTTTACTGATAAAAATTTCACATATCATTGTTTTAGCTCTAGCCCCTAAAGTGTACTTGGATTTTCTTACAAATGATTTAACTTTATTGCTATTATGTTGCAGTTGATATTTGTATATGTGGACCTGGATAATGAAGATGTTGGAAAGCCTGTTTCAGAATACTTTGGTATCAGTGGGGATGCTCCAAAAGTAATTATTTCTTCTTCCCTGTTTTAATTTTATTTAAATGATAAGCAATGAAAATCATGACATTAACCTTTTACATCCTTTAAATCATTGGGAAGTATATTTAATGCTCCAAAAGTAATTATTTGTTCTTCACTGTTTTAATTTTATTTAAATGATGAGCCATGAAAATCATGACATCAACAATTACATCCTTTAAATAATTTGTTAGTATATTTAATTAACCAGTGGAATTTTCAATACAGGTACTTGCATACACTGGGAATGATGATGGAAGAAAATTTCTGCTTGACGGAGAGGTGACTGCTGACAGAATTAAGGTACTTTTTGCATAGGTTTATGTTCAATTGCTAACATGCTAGGAAGTGTGCATGGATGATTTTATCAATACTTCATCAGGTTTGATAGCAATAATTTTGACTAAATTTTTAATCTCCATTTTTAACAGGCATTTGGAGAAGATTTTCTCGATGACAAGCTAAAACCATTTCACAAGTCAGATCCAATTCCTGAAAAAGTATGTTATTTTATTTTCCGACCAGCAATTATGTCCTATTAATTTAGCTTTTCATTTCTAACGTGTTTCCTAACTTGGTAACAGAATGATGGTGATGTGAAAATAGTAGTTGGGAATAATTTTGATGAAATTGTCTTGGATGAGTCAAAGGATGTTCTCCTTGAGGTGAAATTTTAACCCTAAACTTTTTGAGTTATATTTGCATCTGCACCTTCATCATGTTAATTTAATGCTTGATGGACTCAGATTTATGCTCCCTGGTGTGGCCATTGCCAATCACTGGAGCCAATATATGACAAGCTTGCAAAACATCTTCGTAGTATCGAGTCTCTTGTAATAGCCAAGATGGATGGAACAACAAATGAGCACCCCAGGGCCAAGGTAAGCCCAGGTTTTAATTGCAAGTATTTGTTAATTATCAATAGAAACGTTATTTAGTGCTAACTCTTGCTAGGTTTTGGGTTTTCCATCCGAATACTCTATTTCTTCAATGAATCCATCTTTACTGAGTAATGAAAGATACGAGAATTTAATTTTCATTATTGATCTTTTTTCACTTCGCAGCCCGATGGATTACCCACTCTTCTCTTCTTCCCAGCAGGAAACAAGAGTTTTGACCCTGTAAGTGAATATTAAGTCAAATTTAGCTATACTAAATATGCTTATGCATATGCTTTTATCATTGGGTGATTAAAAAATATGTAATTGGTTCACTGCGTTTGCAGATTACTGTTGATACAGATCGTACTGTGGTAGCCTTCTACAAGTTCCTCAAGAAACATGCATCAATCACATTCAAGCTCCAGAAACCAACCTCAACAACTCAATCCGAGAGCTCTGGCGCCAAGGCGAGCTCCGATGCCACAGAGAGCCAGAGTAGCAATAGTGACGTGAAGGATGAATTATGAAGAGTTAAGTAACATTTTTATTTAGAAAACAAAAAAATCAGATTTATGATGACATAGTGACTGAGGGTGAAATATCAGCTACTTCTTCTCACCCTGGCCAATAAAATTGTGGGGACGGATGGGGGGGGCTTTAGATTCAGAAAGGGCACAATTGCAAGGCAACATATGTATTACTATTATCTTCAATTTTTACAACTGTGGGAATTTTTGGGTTGAGAGACTTCAATAAATTCCCCGCTAAATTTTTCTTTGTTTTTCTCCGCATTCATGATAGTAAAAAAGTTGCATGTATCGTAGACCTACTTGATTGCCTCTGGTTTTCTTCTCTGTATCATCAATATAATGTTGAAGGAAAAATGATAAATATACGCATGGGAACCTCACAGCTCACACGTCCCTTGCACAAGGCCATGTAGTCCCAGAAATGAGGATTATATAAGCTCATGGGTGTAGTGCAGAGGCTGTATATAGGCTAATCAGCAATATTGATGACTGATAATTGAAAATTAATTAGCTGGTGGGCCTCCAGATTTTTTCCCTTAAATATTTCTTCTATATGCATTACTTTTATATATAAAATAGGATAGGTTCATTTGTCAAGTGTCAAATGCGTAACAACACATCTAAGTTCTTTACAGAAAGTAATTTTTGTTAATAGGAGAGTAAAATACCTATTAGGTACTGAAATGTTGGTTTATTGGTTTGTGAATAATTTATTTTTCCATTCGACTCCTTGAAAAGGTTTTTAGTGGATATTTTAGTTTTTTTTTTGGAAATCTTAACAAAATTCTAAATCATCCGTTAAATATATCGTGGTGGCGACACTTATCCCATTTTTGGGTGACTCGTGACTGATTTGTGAGAGGAAAGTAAAAGAGAAGGTAAATAAACGGTGTCATGCCAAAGGGTTGAATGAGAAGGATAAATTAGAAAAAATAGTTGATATCCAGAATAAAAATGAAGGGTGTGGTGTATCCGTGCCAAGTTGAAACTGAGTCTAAAATAATAATAACATGGATATTTTTTATTTAATTTTTTTATATTCAGTTATTTCGATTTTTTTTGAAGATATGATTATAATTGATCAATATTTATGCTTAGAAATACAAGATATTATGATATGTAATTACTTTCTAGCTCTATCTCTGTTAGCAAATCAATAATGCATAAATTATTTTCTCTAATCATATTTTGTATTTTTTTTTAATTTATTGAGTATTATTTCAACAACACATTAGTATTAAGAACCTTTATCTTTTGAGAGATTTATGAGTTAAGAGAAATATTAATAGAGAGATACATACACAATGAGTTCACTGTCATTTTTTGATGATGAGAAATAGTCAGAAATTGGAATGATAACTGGATAAGACAGAATGAGTTTGACTATGAAAAAATTTATTTCTATTCTCATCTCTATATCTAATATCTAATCAATATGAATTTTTTTGTCACATCATTATTTCTATTAGAGAACGTATATATTTGTATCAGTCACCTTATTATTTCAAATAATTATATTAATAAAATATTTTTTATGAAAAATAAAAACCACATTAAAGGAAATATTGTATTATTATTAAGTATTTAATTTTAGAAAGATACATGTAGAAG
>Ga0123341_1002508_pt1 | contig 15154 bp, 10 predicted proteins | sample Turbeapinknodule_FD_89959 | JGI IMG/M metagenome (GOLD analysis project Ga0123341, IMG submission 89959) | Root nodule microbial communities of legume samples collected from Mexico - Turtle bean Mexico pink nodule | ecosystem: Host-associated > Plants > Roots > Nodule | place: Mexico: Nepantla... | reverse complement strand
GGTATATATATACATATATATAATTTATTGTATCTTGCATGTATACATATCTTATATATTTAAGTATATATTAAATTTTTTAATGTTTATGAATCTTACGATTCACGATACGAAACGATTTACAATTCATAATATCAGCTCTCCGATGCACTACTTGTATCTCGATTCTACTACCATGCGTTAATATACTCTAACAAGTTAACACCTTCCCATAAGTTAAGCAATTCTTATACTCCCCCCAAGTTGTAGCATATACCGAGTATGTACCAAGCTTGGAACCAATAAATTGAATTGGACGTCCTCCCAAAGACTTGTCAAAATATTTGCCAGTTGATCATTAGAGTTGACATATTTCATACAAATTTACTTGGACAACAACTTCTCCCAAACAAAATAACAGTCAATCTCTACATGTTTGGTTCTCTCGTGAAATACAAGATTGGAAGAGATGTGAATAGTTGTTTGGTTGTCATGGTACATGCACATTTGTTTTATCCACAAAAGTGAGCAATGCAATTGCTTTATACTTAGCTTCGACACTAGATCGAGCAATCACATTGTTTTTCTTGCATTTCAAAGAAATAAAATTCTCCAATGAAGACACAAATTTACATTGTCGATCATCATTCTATAAGACATCCTACCCAATTAGCATCACAATACCAAATTATTTAATTATTTCCATTATCATCATAGAGCAATACTTGTCCTAAAGCCTCTTGAAGTATCTAAGAATGTGAATGACAGCAGTCCAATGATAAAGACAAGGAACCTCCATAAATTAAGTAACCACTCCAACAACAAAAGATAAGTCAAGTCTAGTAATAGTAAGATAAATAAGTTTCCCATCAAGTTTTTATATCTTTTTGGGTCTAAGAATGACTTACTCATGTAGTGTCAATTGAATATCCATAGGTCAACAACCAACCATAAATGTTTCTTTTAGATTATCTAAGGCATATTTTCTCTCAAAAGACAACAATAACTTTTTTTACTGCGCTATTTCAACCTAGAAAATATTTATGACATCCAAGATCTTTAATTCGAAAATGATTGCACAAATGCTTCTTCAATTCAAAAAATTTAGCAATACCATTCCTTGTAATGATTATATCATCAACATACATAATTAAGTAAACACATTTCTCTAAAGAGGTATGACGATAAAAGGTTGCATGATTTGCTTTACTACATTTCAACCACTAGTCCATACAATGTGGCTGAATTTTCCAAACCAAGCATGTGGATATTGTTTAAGACAACGGGTAGATGGATACATTTTACAAGAGTCTACATTTCAACAACCATGAGTTGTAGCCATCCAAGATAATCAAGGGTTTCTCAGACATTTTTAGGAATAGTAATAGATGAAACAAATTGGACAAAGAAGATAAAAGGAGACAACTTATGATAAGTACAAAAATTGTAAATAGGATGAGGATTTTCGAAAATGATATGAGCCAACCGAGATCATCATTATCGAGATATGGTATGGGTCGATAATGGTAAAGGAATAGAAGAAAGGATCAATTACTATAAAGGAAAAGAAGAAAAGGACTCATTAATGGATTAGTCTTTTAAGTTCTTAAGTGATTAGAGGAGGTGAAGGCTCAAGTAGAGTTGGAGGAGTTAAGGGACTTCAAAGAAGTGGTTTGATTTGAAGTGGAATGAGTAGAGGATGATAGTGATCCAACAAATGGATCCGGCAAGACTTGTACAAAACTGAAATTGTGATTAAAGAAGGAAAGAAAAAGGTCTCCTAAAGAAGGAGACACTAGGAGACATGTAGAGTACTTTTTGGAGAATAACATCAATACCTTTCAAGGAAATCAGAATATTCATCAATAAATGTAACAAAATACTTAAACCCAAAAGATGTGACTCGATTAACTCTACCTGAATGTCAAAATGAATTATAAAAAAGATAGTTACATTTTGTTACAAATCTTTTTGTAAAGAAAGATCTAACATGTTTCCATAGTTGACATGACTCACTCTATGAATTATAAAAAAGATAGTTACATTTTGTTACAAATCTTTTTGTAAAGAAAGATCTAACATGTTTCCATAGTTGACATGACTCACTCTAGGACTTGATGTTAGTCACAAGCACTAAGTATCATTTGCAAAAAATAATTTTAATCTTCTTCCAAAAGGAGTTACCATTTTTAAATGCTCTATGAATTCCCCAAAATATTGAGCTCCATAGATTACAACAAGGCACAAAGCTGAAAATCCATCTCCCATTGTTCAAGTGAGCATGGAAGCTTTGGCCAAGAAACCAAAACTCAATTAACGCAGACCAAGATAAGTAATTTTAGTCATTAAGCTTCTCTTAAGTAATCATGGGACCCAAAATAAGAGTGGAAAGGTTTAGAAGCAGTCATTTAGACCTGGAAAAAAAAAAGCAAACAAGGGTAGAAAAGGAAACCCGCAAGGTGTTAAAGGACAATTGTACTCAAACCAATTGTGCAATAAGGAAAAGAGGGTTGGAACATGGACAAGAAGAGGTCAATGACAGCAACAAAGGTGGTGCAAAGTCGTTCTGATGGCCAAAAGGCAGCACATTGACAGTACATGTCTAGGTGTGTTGACTTCAAAAGTTCCATATGGTGGCAGGTAGAGAGCAGTCAGACTCTAAGAACTCTTGGGTTCTTCGTCGCCTAGAAGACATTGTAGATCTAATGCTTTCCAGAGAAAACTATGATGGGAAAGGATGATTGTATTGATGATTAGGTTCAGCATTGTTTGACGAGATGAATGCAACCAAGTGTTCGTTAAGACTTAAAGACAACAATGACTGACAACCAGTTATAGTGGACAGTAGTGGATGACAGTGAATGTAGGTGAACGCACCCAAAAATGACAAACAACATGATCGCCCCACTTTGACACTAACTTAAGAATGGAAATAAGAAAACATGAGAGCTTAGTTATCTCTTAACATATCCATTCATTTATATGGGTTCTTAAAACCGTAAAATACAAAAGATCTTATGATCTAAACATTCATGTCAAATAGGTAAGATAGAAGATGAGTTAATGTATTCTAACAAGGTAGCCCCTTCACACAAGTTATGCTAAATCGATACCTTCAAAAAACAAACAAGTTACACTCCAAGATAGGTCAACCAAGGACCCATGTGCAAAACCTTAGACAATAGAATACTAATTGATATTTAAGACGGTTAATGTGCATGCATACGACAACTTTAGCAAAGACTAGTGGATCACAAGAGCAACCAATATTAATTAAGTACAATTAGGGAAGAGTGGAATATATCAAAAAGGATCACCCTTTCAAAATAGCAAAGCAAACAAAATGCATTTTTTATTAAGTTTGGTTTTCATTAAGATATTATGCTTGTTCAAACATTGAGGACTATGAAAAAGCCTCAACCGCTGAAATCTGTAAACAGATCAGGTAAAATAATTCTATCTTTTCCCAGCACTTTTATGCCCAGTTCAGCTTTGATTTGTAGCTTATGATGATACACCTAAATACATAGATGTGGCCTGTCTCAGCCTCATAAAGCAGCTGTTTTCATTCAAAACTGATTGCACAAAAAGGGGAAACATTAAAAGGAAATGCCAACAAATAAATATTTATGAAACCTGCACGTGTTTCTGAAGAATGGCTTTGAGATAAATGAAGATTATGCTCCTCCTCATACAACCTTTTGTACATGGAGACCTACAAGAAGTAGACATCACAGGTATAAACTTAAGAGGCCTGAATAGTGTAGTAACAAGGTATTAACTGTTAGAAATTTTCAACACATAAAATTAAACAAAGAATACAACTTCTCATAAGAACAAAAATCAAGGTAAAAAGTATGACAATTATCGAAGAGCTGGAACATTACAAGTGAGCAATCTGACCAACAGTTATAACTTCAGCCATTACAGTTAGCATTCTATTTATAGTGGTTTAATCCCACTGGGAACTATAAGGCTACTTCCTCATATCTAAAACAAAACATTCCATCCCCATCCCCTCCTCCCCAGGTCACAGATTATGAACTATAAAAGTAAACATAATATAGCCTTACAGATGCATGAAGCGCCTCAATCATTTGCCCTTGCTCCTCTGCTCTCTGCAGAACAGCTGCAACTTTAGAAGCAGCTTCTTCAGTATGTTTTTTGAGTTCCATTTCAAGCTTCTCCTACAATTTAACAGTACAAGAACAACCAAATATTGTGGTTGAGGGCCTTTGCAGGAACAGTATAAGGATAGCAAAAGATTTATTTTTCAACTAACCTTGAATTCCACCTCCTGATTTTCAATCTGGCCAGAAAGACTACGTACAAGGCTTCTAAGTTGGACATTCTGCTCAACTAGTCCATTAATGTCCTTAAAAGTCAACTGCATCCCAAATTTCAGTTGAACAAGTGTAACAATGAAACAGACAAGTTCAAGAAGAGACATTAAATCCAAAGGCAGCTTACGAGGTGCTCTGATATGACATGCTCAGCTTCAGTCTCTGTACTTGTCCTTGAAGCAATATTTGAAGAATCATCCACATTATCATACCCCATTGAGCCACAACGAAGTTGAATGTCTCGACATTCCTTTAAAAGTACTGTCACCTGCAAAGAATCAATTATCAAATTATAATCTATAATGCAAGGAACCATGATCAAGGCCATGAAAAAACAATCATGACTTGATGATTATAATGAAGTAAGACAAAATAGGTCCAAATGAGATGTTTTTGCAAAAACTATTGCTTCTTAACAACCTAAAAGGTGTGAGCTTCAAAGCCCAAAAATATCACTTGCTTGAGGCATTTTAGAGTTATAAACAGCACAGCATACTTCTGTTAACACAAGATGTTAAGCTTTGTTGTTTCTGTTATATAATTTATGTTATTGCGATATACCTGTTAGTTGCAGTCAGAGTTAGTTTGTAACATAACAGCTTAGCCTGTAATCAGTTCGATAAATACCACTCATTTTCCCTCAATTTCTAATAAAGATTAAACTATTTGCATTGCACAATAACAATACAAACTAATCTCAACAAATAACTTGACGAAATATATATTTCATATTACAATCATACATATAAATCAAACACAATGACAGCACAATTGCACCGCAGTGAAGCAAAGTAGCACCCTGCTGCTCCTCCAAGAGTAGTTGTACCACACCCAGCAATCATGGCAGAAACCTCACAATTTGCAGCAAAAATCACAGCAAATAGTGGCCTATACAGGTGCTACGTTGAGTATACACCAAAAGACAATTTTGCCCCTGAAACCAGGTTGCAATTGGAGGCAAATTTGTAAAAGCCCATTTCAAATAAATCTGATGCATTTTGAGTTCATTCTAACTTAATTCTTGTCTCGCACCTCTGCATTCCCCCCGTAGCACCTTTAACTTCCTATGTTCTGCAACTTCTCCACACCTCTTCTATTATATTTTAATCTGCTTCAGCCTTCTTCCAGTGAGTTTTCTAACATTCAGAGGTTGGCTCTTCATTTACAGAACTAACCCATAACTTTAATTCAAGTTCAAAAGTGCATCTCTGCTTATTCCTTGTTTGTCTCAGAAATATAATGATTTTAGCAACTTTTTTTATTTTTTAACGTATATATGTTATGTAATAAAAACCTACTCAATGTTCAAATAGCAATCATCCACTATCTGCTATCCCACTTTAGAATTTTTGTGCGTGGCCACTGCATGTAGCTATCTGCTATTGACTACTATGATTCCCATTACAATGTTACATTAATAAATATAGTATGCAGCTAGAAAAAAGAAATGTGTTCTTTGTTACCTGTTTCCGAAGGTCGTCAGTTTCTTTCAGGACAAGATTATAATCACGTTCATGCCTTTTTAGATCAGCCTGCACGAGATACACCTAAGCAAATCCACATGTAAAAAAAATATATAGATAGATAAAACTGTATGTTATGTTTTAAAACCTTCAGTTCCTGAATGGTTTTCTCATAGTTGGAATTTTCATTCAGGGAGTTTTGCAACTTTTGGCTCATCGAGGAGTATGCATCAGCCATCTTTTCATGTTCCTCTGAAATCACACCATTATATCTATTTCAGTGAAAAACTACAGCATCAATGATAAACAGATATAAACAATGACATGCTAGCATATGCATAGCTCTTCCCCCACAGTGAAATCAGGCACAAATGATTCCTGCTAGATAAATTACCATTATGAAACATGAAAATTCACCAGCCAGTTAAAATTCAAAATGAATAATCAAATCCTTGTGTACTAAACCCTAAAATTCAAAATGAATAATCAAATCCTTGGGTAGTTTCCCACGCAGTGTACAATGAAATCTTTATGAGCAAACAAGACCACCACCACCATCAAAATGATAATAAAAAGGAGGAAGCACAAAATGTAGAAACCACTGAATTTTATTGGTACATTCATAATTTCATATTAGACATCTAATCAGAGAAAGAATGCAGTAAAATTGAGATGCAGGTCTACATTTTTCTGTTTTCTAGTTTAACTTTTTCTATCGATCAACAAGGAGAGCAATGTAGGATTGGGATTTTACACATTTAATCCAACAGAAAAACATACCTCTTTCATCAATAATTGCTTCTGCTTTCTCCTCTAACTCATAGAGAACCTGAAAAGGTTAATAAAATAGCTTTGCATCATATTTAACATAAAAAGACACAGAAAACAAGGAAGAGTATTGAAAATATTGCAGTTAGTGATTTGCAATAGTATAAACAAATGCCTTGAAAATCTTCTTATTAAAATGAATATAATTTATCATTTATAAAACATAACCTTTGAACTTGGCATACCAGAACATAGTTATGTTGTAGAGTAGAGTAGAGTTGTAGTAAATCAAATTTCGAATTCAAATCAGATTAAATGCACCTCAAAGCAGATAAATGCCGAGGACAAAATTATACTCTTGGAATCTCAAACATTCATCAAAACATTTTTAGCCAACCAAAAACAAGTAAATAATGGTTAGTTGACACCATCTCAGTCCTCCAAAAACTCAAGTATCATTACTCATTAGCTTGGTCCTCCACAGATAAATAAATACACAAAAATGGTCATTTCATGCCAATTCTTTTCATCAAATTTTGAGGTTATAAATAAAAAAGAGGCACCACATCAATCATACCCGTTGGAGTACTGCCTCTGACTCCTTCCTTCCCAATTGTTCATGCCTCAATGCATCAACCGCCTCTTGGTATTTTGAATACATTTTGGCTAACTTCAAGAAATATATGTATATTGTATGGTAAGAAGGTATAATTGTGTAATTCAAATGAAAATAGGACCAGCATTAAAAGTAAAATTTTAATAACTCACACTCCAGCCATCTCGAAGAAGTGAAGCAGCCAATGCAGTTCCAGAAACTCCAACAGGAATTTTTGGAACTACTAAACTATTTTCCTCCACCATGCTATCGGCTTCAATTGATTCAATCCACCTTTAAGAACAAAACAACTAACTAAGAAAAAGAATTATGGGAGCAAATAATGGGCCTTATGTTATCCCTTATAAAAAAACACACATACAGGCAAATAAGAAAAAGAAATTTAATACTGCATAGAAACTATAAAATGTCTTTTAAAAAGGACCATCAATCATTTCTAAAAGATGCCATATAATAAGTACAGGAGTGAGTATTAGTTTTGATATCCTTGGAAGTTGAACCCTTGTAATATCTCTATCATTTAAAAGTAAGGAATTTATGAGTTGAGTTTCATATCACAATTTTAATTTGCCAATATGGTCATCTTTTGGTCTTATTCATTCCTAACCCTAATCATACTATACTCCTATCTCAAAGTTCAATACTCACTTTGGAGAGTGAGACTCTGACTCTTCCCACTCTCTCAAATTCAAATTAACACATTTTTATATTCTCTCTTCCCTCATTAATTCATTGAAAGAATATAATAAAGTGATTCCATTTATATAACTAAAGTTTCGTATATAAATAAATATTCAGGTTGTGCATTTTTGCAAGGTTAAAATGATAATTCTTAACAAAAACACTTAAACTTCTGTAATTCTATTCATCACATCCCCCAAAAAACCAAAAAGCAATTCCCTTCCACATAAAGATAACAAAAGATGCAACAATAAACTAATATGATTTTGACTCTTCCATCCAACTCCAACACCTCAGCCCAATCACATGCCAACACTATGAAGTACAAATAAAGTCTGACCACACTCATTGCTCAATGTTATTAATAGTGGATCCCATGACAACAATTTAGTTACACATAATACATCCGTGGCCAAGTAACTTATATTAGGTAGTATAACATATATAAAGTGTAAAAGACAGATTTTGCATATTTTAGCCCTTTTCAACAATCATTCTAATGGCTACTAGATTTTAGGTACAAAAGACAGGCATATAACAATGCTGCATCTTGGGGCTTTACATTTTCAACAACTTATACCATGAGAAGGACAAAAGTAGAACACTGAATTTTTGGGTAAAATCAAAATTCAAAAGAGCGAAAAAAAAAAGAGTAAAGAACATACGATTCAGTAGTGAAACTGCTAAGAGGAAGATTGTTCAGTTCATTTGTCTTCTTCCTTGCCTCACTTTCAGCTTCACACTTCTCAAGCTTTTCTTTTAAATCAGTGACCTCCTACAAGCACCCAAATAGACATATATGGCTATTAGTACATTCAAGCACACATAATCTATTTCGAATAAATATCCACCCTCAAACAAAATGAAACCACTGGAAACCCAATGTCACCCAAGTAGTTATCAACTTCAGGCATTACATGTGGTAACCTAAAACATTTAGCAGTTTAAAGACCCATACTACTTCAACTTTTTTCAGTACCATGCTTATTATTCGTGTCAGAAGGGAAAGCAAACAAACACTGAAGATTAACACAACTTGGGTACGAAAAAAAATACCTTTTCAACCTGTTTTCTGGCAGATAATTCCTTCTCAAGTTTCCCTTTATAATGATCCTCAACTTGCTTTAAGTCTGACTGTTTTTTACACACAAGTAATATTTATAAATACCATGTATTATAATTTATAATTTGTCCAAACATAAAAAATAGAGCAATAGCAAACAAAATTAACCTCCAACGCTTTTATCACACCCTCTAGGTCTGTTGTCTTTTTTGACAATTCCTTGGAACTCTCTTTATATAGCTCATTAAGCTTATTAACCTGAAAAGGTACATTTCAAGTTAAAAATGCATAATAGAAGACACAAATAAAAAATTGTTGCTTGGAATCTTGAAGAAAACATCATTGTTCATGAAGTGTCAACACAATTTAACTTTCCACAAGAAATACATCTGCTCCACAAAATACAAATTGCTAGAGTTAATTTTTCACCTATCTTTTAGGTACTTTCAAATATGCAAGATAATTGACAGCATTATTCCATTCCAAGTATTTTCAAGCACTCAACTGTCTCCCCTAGGTATATTTTATAGTATTGAAGGAACACTTGTCCTCGTCATAGCTTTATACCATCCCTCTCGTCTCAAATTATTTTTCTATCAACATATATTATAGATCATAAAATATTAAGCATAGTTCAAATACAATGCGCCCAAAAAATAGACAATACTTGGGTTATGAGATGTTCATTCAATTCCACATGTCTAAACATGTAAACAACATGTTCATACAATTCCCTTTCAAACGATCTAACACTCCAAGGCTCATTCAGTCCCTCATTAATCATCCGCACAGCAAATTTGCCCTAAAACAATTTAAAGATTTGGACAATTTCCTTGGTATTGAAGCAAAGCACTTTAGTGATGGGTCTTTGCTCCAAACCAAGTTCAAATACACTAGAGAAGGCTAATTTGGTGAACACCAAGCATATTTTGTTGATTTCAGGAGAAGGAGAAATTCGTCAAGGTATTTACAATAATAATGGGTTAGTTAGTTTGTTTGTTACTTTGTTAGTTGGAAGGATAGTTAGATATAAATAGGAGAAATAGGAGAGCAGTCTCAACTCCAACGGTTTCCCCTTCACAATGGGTTTCTCTTTTAACCAAGAGCCAAAGCTCAATTTACAGTAACCAATCTCAGTTTCACCTATTATTCTTCCCCTATTTGTATCTAACTACACTTCAAACAAACTAACTAACCCATTAATTTCTCCTTTTCCTCATATCCTACACATTTCCTCTCCCATGGTTGGAAGCTTAAAGCTGTCAAGACAGAAGGCATACTAATTATTGTACATCAGACCCTTGCTCAGCCAGATCCAGCTTTAGGTGGGGGGTTGGGGAGGGGGGTGTATATTACAGTGTTTGCACAAGGTATTATTCTGGGCACAATTGTATCATATAGTTTTCAGCTATAGTTAGTTAGGACTGTTGGAATTCAGTTACAACTAAACCCTCAATATATCTCATATAAATCAGTTGTATCCTATCAGATCAATCAATTGTATACTATAATACAATCACTATTTTCATTCGCAAAACCCTATTAATATTTTCTGAATCTTAAGAAGGGAAGTTGGATTTATGAATGCCTCAAATGCTACTTATTCTGTGATTGTGACTGGTGAACCAATGTGTAGGTTTCAAGGACAGGTGGAGAAGGGCAGGGAAAACAGCATTGCCTTTACTGTGACTTTAGATTTAGTTGTTGCAAACCCGAGAGTTAATGGCAGAAAACATAATGAAACAGCTAAACCTCAAAAGCACTGTACTAGAATAATGAGACCTTCAGAATTTACTGAGTTAGAATATATTTGTGCTTGGCTTCCCCTCCTTAAGGATTATATTCGCTATAGCATATGATTATGGAAAGATACATTTTAGCCACGTGCTAAAAGTATTAAGAGCATGTTGGTTTCCAGTTAAAATGGCCAAACGTATATCCTCACATAAACAAGAAATTGCTGTCTCTCATGAACTAAAGCTTTCGAATTCATTTTCTCTGTTCAAACTGATACAAAAAAAAAACACACTATGTTTCACTCTATCATTATAATGTAAACACCTATTTAAATCTAATCAAAAGTTCCTTTCTTTCCATCAATTTCTCATTTCCAATTGATTCCACTAATATGCCACAAGAGTAAAGTCAAGATCAATGAACTTATATTTGATGCCTAATGTATCTAAGCCATGTCAAGAAAGAGAGTATGGAATGTTTTTGGTAGGAGAGCATGGATCATGCATGCCAAAAGTCATTATAAAACTCACAGTGGAGAGTTCAGCAGATAATTGTTCTTCATTGACTGCTGCAGCATCTTTAGCTGAAATTAATTCCTAAAAAGGTAAAATAAAATCAATCAAGCACGATTCCCCATAAAATAAGTCCAATAATAACATTTCGAGATAATGCTCCATGTTCAACCTCTTGCACAGATTTAAGCTTCATTTCAAGCTCCCTCACTCTATCCTTATTCCACTGTAGAGATTGAGAACATTGGTTGAATTGTCTCTCCATCTGAAAGCATTGACAACAACCCGAATATCATTAATGCAAAGAGAATAAACCAAATTCAAAAAGAAAAGAAAAGTCATTTTTTCAACTACACTGTCAAACTAGCTTACATCTGCAAGCTTGGAAGATATATCAGCTTCCAAATCTGCGTTCTTTCTGCGTAGCTCAAAAACACTGTTAACTTTACCATTCAACTCCTCGTTCAGCCAAGAATTCTGTTTCTCAATAATCTCCTTCTCCTGCTTACACACATTACATAGTTATCGTGAAAGAAACATTCAAGTTTTAACACCGGATAAAACAAGAAAAAGTCTAGTTCATCGTAAGGGCAATAAATATTCAAACACATTTTGCTGTTTTGGAAACAGTAAAACAGAGCAGCACAATCTAAAATTTCCAAGTTGTTTTCCATTATACATAATAAGCCAGACTATGTTTAATTCATAAATGAGTCATTTAAAACAGTCAGACGGTGAAGGAATCCAGTACCACCAATAATCTGCTCATGTAAAAGTAGAAAGGAAAATCAAAGGAAACAAATTACAATAAATAACAGCAAGCACTGAAGACAAAACCTGTTCAAGGCGACTGCAAGCAGCCCGGCACCGCGCTAATTCTGCCTCAACTTCACTCAATCGAGCCTCCTTATGAGCAGCATTTTCACTTAAATGGACCTTCAAAACCAACATTGAAACACACAAAACACATCAACGCCGTTACAAGAAAACACATCACGTAAGCAACCAAACCACCCAAGGTTTTAAATCACAGTTACATAACGGTTTTGCCATGATCCTTAGTATTTATGCGGCTGATATGGCCACGATTGAGGTGGCAGGCACTCAAAAACCTCGACATTGCAACCGCAAATGGCGAACTGCTTTTAGAAACTAGCACCAGAAACCAAAAGGCAGAGAAACTCACAATCTTATCAAGATAACTCTTCATGGTTGCATTCTTCTCACTAAGCTCCAAATCCTTCTGCTCGTTCAACTCAATCAACTGCCTCTTTGACTTGTGCAACTCCCCCACCTCCATCCTCAACCGCTCTATCTCCCTATTTTTCTCAACCTAATAAACCCAAAAAAGCATCAAATCACAGAGAGTACAACAACAACGATAACAAGTTAACAATAACAAAAAAGCGGAGGAATGTTTCGTTTTGGAACGATTCGAACCGATTGCAATTGAATTTGGTGGTTCTGCGATTGCGTCTCGGCGAGTTCGCGGAGGCGCTGATCAAGGGAAGATTGGAGGTCAGCGACGTTGGACTCCAACTTGGAGAACTCGGCGGCGAGGGAAAGGTATTTCTGCTCGATGAGGGAACAGTTCTGCTCGGCGTTGATGTCAGCGGCGTCGGCCTTGGCACGGACGGTGTCGAGCTCGTGTAGGAGGCCGCGGATAAAAGCGTCGGCCTTCGCGGCCACGGCGGCGCCGTCACCGGAGCACCGCGAGAACTCCTCATCGGAGAGGAAGAGAGGCATCGCGTGTGCCCTAATCGGAGAGTTCGAAAGCGACAGTGGAAATTGGAGAAAACGAAAGAAAGACAGTAAAGGGGGAAAGGGAAAAGAAAAGAAAAGAGGGAAGTGATAAATTTGAAGAGGAAACGAGGAGATTGGTACAAGTTTAAGAGAAAAGTGACTTCGGAACTTTACGGGCTTTTACTTCCCGCACCCTCTATTTTGAACCTGCACCTGATAAAGACTGTTTCTTCCGCACCTCCATATCTTCTTCTGCCACCTTCATGCACAACATGAAAATACATTTTTTTCCTTCTTGTGTTACCCCATGGAGTAGTTTCCGGATTATGTAATTCGGAAACTCATTTGAAAAAACACTTCCGGATTACATAATCTGAAAGTTAAATAAGACTTCCGGATTATGTAGTCCGGAGAATAATCATGCATCTGAAAAATGGCTTCCTTATTATGTAATCCGGTAGCTAATTACAAATTTGAAAAATGACTTCCAGATTATATAATCCAGAATATTATAAAGGGGCATTTTTTAAAATTTGAAAACTTATGGAGGTGAGAGAAAAATGTATGGAGGTGCAGGAAGAAACAGTCCCTAATAAACTCGCAGGTCAACGCAATTAAGTTGGGTTTTCGTTTTAACCCAAAATGGTGTCATTCTGAAGGCAGTTTCTTCCTGCACCCCTACATTTTTCTTCCTGCACCCCCACAATGTAATGCAAAGACAAAAATATCCCTATTATTTTTTAAATACCCCAAAATACACATAAGACTCACACTACTCTTTCTTCTTCCGGACAAGGCAATTCGGTAATTTTACCGAATGGGAAATCCGCATTTATTTTTTTGCATTCTGGATTGGGAAATCCATAAATCTTCCAGATTGGTGAATCTGGTAATCTTCTGGATTCATCAATCCGTAACAAAAATTAGACTTCCAGATTCAACAATCCGAAAATCAACAAGTTACTTTCGAAACACCCCTTTATTTGAAAAAAACACGAATCACTTCCGGATTGATAAATTCGTAGCACACACTCTCGGATCCCAATATCCGGTAACCTAAAAAACTCTAGTTTTTTCAAATAAAAGGTGAAGGTTAGTTTTGAGATTTATAAAATTGTGGGGTGCATGAAGAAAAACATAGAGATGCAGGAAGAAGAAACCCATTCTGAATGGGGAATCAACTCACTTTAGGGTTTAGGGTTTAGGGTTGCGTTTTGGTTTCAATCACATTCATTGCGTCTTATTAGGGGTAATTTCTTCGTGTACTATATCATTTAAGACATGCACCCAACAAAAAATTTAAAACCCAATATTGTCATTGACTTCATTTTTGCTTACGGATGCAGAAATTTGGAAGTGATTGTTGTATACTCCGGATGAAGATCATTTTCATACTTCATTTAAGCTTTTGGATGGTCATATTCGAAAGTGAGTTATGAGTTCTGGATTTTCATATCCAAAATTGTGTGTTATAAATGGTGTTGAGATTCGAGATCTGAAACTTATTTATGTTTACTTACGGATCTTGATATCGAGAAGTCATTTATGTTGCCCAGATAAAATTTCTGGATGGCGAAATCCGAAAGTGACATATTAGTTCTAGATTTGTATATCTATAATTTTATGATTTGACTTACAAATATAAATATTAAAAGATAAAAAAATTTAAATTATTAATGACAAATCGAATATTACATATAAGTGTGTTGGGTATGGGTTTGAATTGATATGGTATAGGGAGAGAATCAGCACTTATTGGCTGCAAAATACAAGATGGGCTCCAAATTGGATTATTTTTTATTTAATTGAGGTGTAGTTTTTTAGGGAATGCTCTCTGTTTTTTTTCTAATTGAGAAAATTTTATGCAAATTTTATTTTGTTTTTCCAGAATTTGAATTTAGAGTAGTGTATTTTTTAAATCAATCTAAGTAAATCTTCTATTTTTTAATAAATTAGATAATTAGAGGACTGAGAAACTTGATATTTGTCCATTTTTAATTATTTAATTTTTCTGATTTAACAATTTAATATATTTGTAGTTGATTTATTTCTTTTAACTATTTTAAAAGTAATTATATTATTAAAAAAAATTCATAATTTTCTCACTCTTCTCACCTCTACTGTTACCGTGCGGTTAGAAAAAGAAAAAAAATCTCATTTCAAAAGTTTGTTACAGAAAATATATTCAAAAGATATTATATACAGTTTCAAAAGTTTGTTAAGTTGGTAGAAATTAGATACCAACTATT
>Ga0123341_1002507_pt1 | contig 15156 bp, 10 predicted proteins | sample Turbeapinknodule_FD_89959 | JGI IMG/M metagenome (GOLD analysis project Ga0123341, IMG submission 89959) | Root nodule microbial communities of legume samples collected from Mexico - Turtle bean Mexico pink nodule | ecosystem: Host-associated > Plants > Roots > Nodule | place: Mexico: Nepantla... | reverse complement strand
TTTATAATTTTTAAAATAGTATCTAATTTAGTTAATATAGTGACTAATCTTTTTGTCTCTAAAATTAGTCTCTATTTAATGAATTTCTCACAGTGTAGAACATAAAATGTTAACACTATTTAAAAAATATTTTAATTATTATGATAAATAATATATTTAGTTTATTATTTATAGTAGAAAATTGTTCTCACCGGCTGACCTATATAGGACCTTGGTGGTGGACTCTGAGCTGACTTTTCTTTTTTGTTGTTGCTACTTTCAGATGCTAATAATTCACAGTGAAAGGAGCTCCACCTGTTGATTACAATTTGACAATCAAGTCAGTGAAAGCATATAACTACTAGTATCTGAATACAAAATAATTGTATGAGTGTAGTCTCAAGCCTCTTTTATAGTATTCGTAGACCTCCTTTCAGGAGTTTAACAAACATAAAGATATTTTATTAATATATCCCTTTATTCTATGAGTGCAAGCAACGTAATCTCTAACTATTTTATTTTCATTGAGATTTATAATAATATTCGTGTTTAACTAATTCAGTTATTTTTTCTGTTATAATATGTGCTTAACTAATTCAATTATTCTTTTTGTTATTTATACTTTAATTATCTTTTCAATACGAACTCCCAACTGTCTGGGCTGACCTCTTGACGCATCATTGGACTTATCATTTATCTTGGGTCGAGCTAAGTGTCTCCCCCAAATTGACCTGACCAGCCAATTAACACACTTAAGAGTTCGGGTCGAAGCCCCGAGCACGTTCAACCAGTACACAGCCCCTAGCCTCAAACCCTCTTTGGTCAATGGTTATTTCCATTTATTTATTTTGATTACACCATGCATTTCATTTGACTTCAACTAGTTTATGCTATGTATATGCTTTCCTGAACTACGCTTCATATTTCCATTGCCTTCCCTGTCTTAGTTGCATTCGAGATGGATTATAGCTCTACTTACCCTTGGGCCAAAAAGGATCTGCTTAAAGAAACCTCTATTTTTATCACCCATTTGAAAATTAGGGATTTAGGGGAATCGAGGGAGTTGTGTAAAAAAGACCAAAGCTTAGTAAAGGTTGTAGTCTGTAGGGAGGGAGAGCCTATATGTAGTGATGAATCATTTGATCCCAATGGGCCGTTCTACTTTATCCCAATGGGCATTTATCTGAGGCTTCATTATGTTATGGTCCAAGCTCGAAATTTCATCGATTGTGGAAGTTTTCTTTTATTTCTTTGAATTCAAACAATCTGGTCGACAATTGTGGGCCTCTTTAAATGGTGTTCCCGGGCGGGTTCTACCCCCTCTCATTCAATCCTTTTACAAAAACTTCAAAGGTCGGTTTATAAAGGTTTGTGCCTCAATCGGGGATCCATCTTTGCTAGATGGTTTCCCTTTGTATTAGGACCTCACCCCCGATACCAATGTTCTCGGTGTCTGGAAGACTTGTCCTCAAGGGAATGAGGTATCTGCAAGTATCTTCGACATGCCAACCCTTTTGAAAAAAGTACCTACCGAGCGCCCTCAAGGCCTACATCGATATACCCCCCCTTAAGCCCTGCCTCTTAGAAGAACCTTTAACTCATAAACTCTAAAACTTCTTTGCTTATTTTGTAGAGAGTATGCATTCTAATATTAGCAAAGTTGAGCTGATGGAGCGCGCCAAGAAGATAAGGGGAGCTGCGAACAAGGACACCTTGCCAAAGAAGAAAAACTTAACTAGTGTTGTTCGTGTCCAATCCGAACAAGACGAGCACACCACCTAAGGCCTTGTCTTCAAGAGGAAAAGGGTAGAAACAACTCCCTTATCCGAGCACTCACATTTAGATGGTCGAGCTCCCGATCAAAATGTCTTAACCATCCAGCAATGTGAAGTCTTGGAGAGCTCGAAAGGGAAAAGTTTATGGACCCCAACTTTGACATCTCTGCACATGGCGAGTCTGGCTTCTTGCTATATGAGGATAGGGCGAGGCTAATGGCTCATGAAGAAGACCTACTCCTCCTAGACACTAAGAAGTTCATCGGTCAGGCGTTTGCCCTGGCATGCGTAACTGGTATTAAGGCAAGGGATAAAAAAAATATGAAGTTAAGATAGTCCAACAAACTGTCAAGCTTCAGCAAGAGGTTGAGCGCCTCAGAGCCGAGATTGGTCGTTTAGGCTTAGAGCTGGCCAATGAAACCCAAGAAGGGATCGTCTTGGCCGAGGAGAAAAGAAAACTCTTCAATGAGAAGTCTTGAAGAAAGAAAAACAAGAGGAGATGAAGCACAAAGAGAATGAGTTCTCCAAGGTGGTTGATTCTCTAAAGGATGACACAGCCCAATCATACATCATTGGGTTCGAGACTGCCTTAGAGTAGGGAGTCATCGCTACCCTACAATAGACTTCTCCGACCTCAACCCATGCAAGAGCATAGTTGATTGGAAGCTAGTGGAAGGCTCCTAATTCTAAGCTTATAGACCATGTCTTATGCATACATTTAACATTGGAACTTGTTTATCATTTCGCTTATCAACCATTTTGCTTCCTCTTTAAAATGTGTATTAAACGTTTGAACTCAGAAAATCTTAAAAGTGTTTATTATTTTCTATAACTTAAGTTTGTGGTGTGCCTTATTTTATTAAGGTGTTAATAGCCTTGCCTATAACACATAAATGCATTTCAGAAGTACCTTTGCCAAATAAATTTACTTTGCATACCAAAATGCACTATAACTTAACATAATACAACTTTGCTATCCTGAGTGAGACGAAAGCGACATCAATAGCTTTAACAGATATAATAACTCTTGATGCATGGCACCCTCCAACTTTACCTGCATTATTGGTTAACTTGACCTTACGGTACACGCCTTGCCAAACAATCTTCCAAAAGCAGCGTACCCACTTGGATAACAATATATGTTCTGTTCTTGCCAGTTGACTTGCTCGTCTGTTGATTGATGAGCATATATTTATTCACATTTAATAGCTTTAATCATAGGTTATTGGACTATAATAATAAATTAATCCATTTTTTTAATTCACATTCATATAATTGGGTTTATTCAAGCCTTTACTATTATTTTTCTTAATTTTGTGTTTTTAGAGTAAATTATTTGGAGGGAGCATCTACCTTTGTGAATGGGCCAAATATGCAAAAGTCCAAGTTGCTTCTTTGAATCAAAACAAAAAACAAATTCTGAAAAGAAGAAAGAGATAACAAAAGCTACAAGATCTCAAAAACAAAATTGGAAGCAAATCTTTTGCAAAATAAAAAGAATTATGGAAAGTTGAAAACTGTCAATAAAATCTAAACTACAATATTTTCCCAAGATCCTTGGAGCAGAAAAGCCTATAAAAGGACATAAGCATCAAGGAAAAAGGGATAAAGCTTCATAAGGTTTTCTTAGTTTCTTTTCCTATTTGTAATTCTTTTGTTTTGCCTCTGCATGGAAGGCTAAACCTTTTTGGTTGATTCCTTTGTGATTTCCCATTGATTTATGAGGTTTTGGTCAATAAAAGTTTCGATTTTTTAATTCTCTATAGTAGTTGTTTTAATAGTCTAATCTCCTAGAAAACTGGTTTTTGTGAGAGGTTGTACTTGAACGCATGATTGAGAGTCTTCCTTATCTTAAACTTTGGTTTCTTAGTTAGCTCGCATTGTTCTAATTATTTTCTTGGGCGCATGATTCAAGAGAGCAGAGGTAAGCATTCTCATGGAGTATACGCATAAAACAAAGTGGGTACTGATTAAACCAGTAGACACATGCTTTACTAGTAAGTTATAGTTTAATTAGATTGGCGCATGTTCAATCTAGTTTAACTCTGTTGGAGGATTGAGAAATGATTAATCTTTAGAGAACCTATGAAGAATTCAATAGTGGAAGAACTTGGGGATTAACTGCTTTTTATTTGCTATTTTAATCTTTTTTATATTTTTTGCACAACTATCTCAACCCCTTTTTATAATTATTGTTATTGTTAACTTTAAATTTCTTGCAGATAGGTTTTGAATTCGGTTAACTGAATCACTATTGGATTCATTGGGAGACGACTTGGGGTCATCTGACCACAATTATACTATCATCTCTCTAGCGTTAGATAAGTCTACGCTAGAATCATATTAATTTGATAGCAAAACGACAATTATCATTGAATCTAGTGACAAGCTCTAGCTTCGTCTGTCTCTTTAGGAATTTGTTCTAACTCTTGTGGCTCTGGAACATAGCTTCGTTGAAATAGAGGAGGCCCTACCTGTTGATTACACTTCGACGATCAAGTCAATAAGGGCTTACTTAAATTAAAGGAGTATTTAGTTTTAGTATCAAAAACAACGTACCTTTACCTGGGGTCTCAAGCCCCTTTTATAGCTTATCTCTTGTAACATCTTCCTCTCATGAGAATCTAATCTCAACTGAAAGCATAGTCAACAGGAAAACATTTTTTTAAGGGCACCTTCTCTTAAGGTGCTACAATAGAAAAGAATCTTATCTCTAAGGAGAGCACAAAATAACAACAGAACAACCACCTGCCAGCAGGGCACCAACTCATGCGCCAACATTAGACATTGGTTGGGTTGACTCTACTTAACCTAGGCTAGGCCAACTTGGTTCGACCTAGGCCTAGGTCAACTTGACTCGAATTAGGTTAAGGCCCACTAGGCTTTATTTGGGCCTAGGTTGAATTTGTTTGACTTGGTCCCAACATACTTAAATTGACCTGGGCTTGGGCTGACTCAACTTATTTGAAGCTCGTGCTAGCTCGACTCAACCTAGATTAAGCTAAGATTTGAACCAGGACTGGCTCTAACTTAACTTCATCCAAGCGGAATCAACTTGACCTAGGCATGAGTCGACTGGACTCGACCTAGGCCTAGGTTAACTTGGCTTAACCTAGGTCCAGGATGAATCAATTATACCTTCTCCTAGGCCGACTCGATTCGATATATGCTCGAGCCTACTCGACTTGACATGAGTCTGACTTAGTGCTACTTTACTTGTGTCTGACTTAACCTACCATTTCATAACTTGAAGCAATGAAGACATGTCTTGATTTTAGATATTATAAATCTAAAAAAAATATCCAATTTATATCCAATCCAAATATAGTTAAATGGATTTGATTTCAAATCCAAAATTATGGATTCGGATTTGAGATAAATCCATTTAAATAGACTTAAAGTAATATGGATTTGGATAATTATGGATTGAATTTGGCAATTTGGATTTTTTGTCAACCCTTAGCAAATTGTGAGTAACCATTAAAGGTAGAAGGAGGATTTTATGACTTTGGGATATTTTTTTTTCACATGACATATTCTAAAACATCTTATTGTAACATTAATGTAATTGGGTATAACTTATACCTCCCTCTATATATAACTTTTTTTCTAAAAAATATATCAACATGTACTTATAGTTTATGTCTAACACTTTTTTACTTTTTCTCATTTATTCTTTTATCATTTTATGTATTATAAATATATCATAAAAAATGTTTGGGAATGTTTAAAAATGACATATCACAAAATACACACTATACTTATTCTCAACAATAGAAATATTCTTTCTCAATGATTCGAGGTCAATTATGAAAAATAAATTCAACATCATAAAAAATAGCAAAAAATTTCATATCACATACAAATAACATGCAAGTGCTCAAATTTAGTAACTAGGAGAATGATTATAAATATAAAAGATTAAATTAAATGAATTTTTCTATTAGAACAAATGTTCTTAAACAAAATTTGGTAGTTTTATTTTATAACAATTATAGCTTTGTCCTATTTGTAGTTAGAAAATATGTCATAACATTTTTGTTGTGTTCATTTTAAAGAAGACAATATTTACACACACCTATTTAAAGGTGACTTTCGCGTTTGGTTTCACACGATTTGTGAAAATTTGAGTGAATAAATTTGCAGGTGATTCAATTTTGGGGTCCCTTGCATGTATGAAAATATTTTAAGGGAAAACTAATTGGATAATATATAGATTATGAATTTTCCAATCCATTTGCATGCTTCTCTGCGACATAGATTGTTAGCCATGCAGAAATTCTTGAAGGATTCTTGAAGAGCAATACTTGTTGTGTTGACCATGAGTAGGCGAGGCTCTTATCATGGCATTAAAAATTTGTGTTGATCAATGTGTTGAGTGTTGAAGATGGGAGCTTTGATGTATCAAATCCTCATGAAGCATGGAGTTGTGCTGCTTTCTAGGTTTGGGTTTAAGAGTAGGGTGTTTAGAATCTCTGTAAGATCAGTTCTTGAAGCCTACACAAAGCTTGATTAAAACTGTTTTAAGAAACTAAGTATTTTTTCAAGCAAAGGGAAAACAACCAATTGATTTATCTAAACAACCGGTTGTTTGTCACTTAGCTGGCTGGTAGTTGTGAAACTGTTTTTTGAATCAATTGTGTAACTGTTTGACTCATTCAACCGATTTAATCGTGGTTTCAACCGGTTAAATATGTGTTTTCATAACAGTATTTTGAAAACCTGTTTTAACTGTTTCAGTTGTTCAAATCTGCCTTAAACGGTAGCTTTTCAAAGGTTATAAGTATAGCTTCAATTTCAAATCAAAAGAGAGGTGAAATACACCGAGTGTTGACTCATATTTGAGAAAGAGATTTGATTTTAAGAAAGGATTTCAAAAAGCAAGATTGTTGTCAAGCTTTGTTGTGTGGTAACAAGTGTTGATCATAGGATCTATGGTTCTATAAATCCAGGTGCTTTCTATCCTGTTTAGTATCTTGTAATTGTTCATATTACATACTGTTTGTATTTTGAAAACCTGTAAAGGCAGAGGGTGTTCTGTCTAGAGGTGTGGTGTGTGCAAAGGGGGTGAGTAGGCTTTGTGGGATTCAGAGTCACCTCTTTGTGGTGTGGTTTTTGTAATCTGTGATTGGTTACATAGTGGAATACTCAGTGGTTTGACCGAGGACTGGATGTAGCTCAGTGATTGAGTGAACCAGTATAACTCCTGTGTGTAAATCTCTCTTTCCCTCAAACTCTCTAACTGTTTGATATTTCGCTGCTATAAACAACCGATTAAATCGTAACTTTAACCGGTTGAAATTCTGATACCTGTTCTTGTTAGATTGTTTGACTGCCTTCCTTAAGTGTTTATCTGAGTTGTTTGTTAAGAATTCATTCTGAAGCTAGTATTTGCGAAAATCTTTGATAAAACAACTCACCCCCCTCTTGTTTAAGCCATCATTTCTAACATTGAGTTTACATTTTGAACCTTCAAATCTTGGTTTTGTGGTGTGGTGATTTATGCGAGGTGCTTTGTTCCATTGTCATATGTATGTGTTGCTTGGTTGGTGTTGGTGGATTTGAAGAAAGGTCGTGTTGAAGGTGTGTTGGTGTTGTTGTGTGAAGACGTGTTGTTGGTGGACCTTGATGTCAAGATCAACGAGTAAGGTGAGGTTCATGACAACCTGCTTGATACATGGAGTTTGATGTGTTTTCCTAAAACAACAAATAACAACGTAATTTTTATGGGAGGGGATAATTGATCATGCTTCAAAAGGAAGCTACATTTGAAGCCACATACTCGATTGTGTCTTTCTTTTGAAGCATATTCAGTTATCCCCTCCCATAACTGATTATGCTCTGTGTTTTATTTTGTTTTCTTAGCATTGATGGGATTTGGTTATTGTATTGTAGTGTTTAAAGTGTATGGACGATGTAATGCAAGGCCTAATTTAAGGTGTTGTTGTATATTGTTGTTGGTTTTTGTGGTTGTTGTTGTGGTACTCCCTATGGCTAGTTAGGGTAGTTTGGTAGTAGCATGGTTGTTTGTTGTATTTTGAATGTGATACCATCAACAAGTAAACCCCCAACAATATATTGTGAAGGGTATTGGAGGTGATACATGGTTTTCATAATGCAACATCAGCCTTGGAATTAACTGCCTAATTGATTATGGGCTGGATAATCGATTATACTTCAAAGGGAAGCAAATAATCGATTATCCAATTTTTTTTATTTTGGAATTGTTTTTCTAGTGTTGTGTGTTGGCTTGGAATGAACGAATCCTTACATTTTTAACTGTGTGATTTATTATAGGTACTTTCTTGGAGCAAGGTGATCTCCTTGCTTTAATTTTGACCTCATTGCTAACCTCGTTGACATAATCGATTGATATTATCTACTTCTTGCATTCTTTTGAGCATCATCACGTAAGAGCCCCATTGTTTGCAGTTATTTGCATGTCATTGTAATTGATTACATGTATATGTACATGATGAGATTAAATTTTATTAGATTAAAAAAATATGTTAGTATAAAGATTTCAAAAGTTAAAAATATACAGTAATTTGTTTATAAATTATTATTATACAATAGCTAAGATTAATTTATTGAGTTTTAAAGTTTCATAATTTTTGCAATCACTATATAGTTTAAGTTAATATAATGTTGATATTGAAGTTTAGGGTTAAAAATGTTAATGAACCAAGAAATATTAATTTTGATTGTAATTAAACTTTTTACATTGAATCGAATAAATTGGAAATAATTAACTTAATTACACAATATGGAAGATCACAAATGTAAAATAAAAATTTATATTAAAATTGATTTATATTTATTATAAAATTTAATTAATTATAACATACTAAATTTTATGGTTGTATTTGTGTAAGATATTTTTGACATGGAACATGAAAGAGATTAGTCTGTGTATTTCGACTACGAAATGATTGATAATATGAATAACAATGTTGTTGGTGTGGACTTGAATCTAATTTCATACTTACAATAAAAAAAACATTATGTACGAAAGTAGCAACATTGACGATCTTTTGCATCATTTTTATTGGATTCAATATGTTGTGTTTGTCAAGTGGTACAACAAACACTATTAGGAAGTTTGTACCATAAAAATGGTGTCATTGATAGGAGTTGATGTCATACTTGGTGCACACTGAACAATATTAGAACATTATTCACATGAGATTAGAAGCAATTGTTAATTTTATGTTAGTGATTAAGGGGAACTGAGTTCATAAAGGATGCATTTCAGTTAGCAATGGAGGAACAAGTTGCTAAATTTCTCCACATCATTGGACATGATGTAAAGAACCAAAGTGTTTCATTCTTTTTTTCAACGATCTGGGAATATATTCGTAATGTGTTGAATGTAATTTTGATGATGGAGGGAGAATTCTTAAATCAACAATCTAGGAGCGATGTGCAACCTCATATCTTAAACAACAACCGATTTTACCCATACTTTAAGGTAATAGTGTGACAAACTAAAGTCTCGCTTGACATACATGTTGTATGACTTGATTGTTAATTACACTATGATTTTTTCACCCCTTAATATTTTTTAAGGGCCTTAGATGAAACTCATATATGAGTGAAGGTTCCATGATTGCATGCCCCTCTATTTCGGTGAAGAAAAGATTGGTCAACTTAAAATGTATTTTTAGCTTGTGATTTCGACATGTAATTCCCATATGTTATAGTCGGGTGAGAAGGAATAACATCTAATTCAAGAATATTGAAGGATGCACTTATACAAGAGGATCAATTGGTCACACATTATTTGAAATTTTTTTTGTGTACTTTATGTCAAGTGCTAACTTAGTCCTTACTGTTAATCAATATAAATTCAACCATTGTAGGAAAATACTACCTTTGGGATGTTGACTTTATGTTAAAACCACAAATAATAACATTGTATTGCGGTATTAGATACCATATGAAAGAATACTTTCAAAGAGGTCCAAAAACTCCCCAAGAGTTGTTTAATTATCGTCATTTGTCACTTAAAAATGTAATAGAAAGAACATTTGTTGTGTTAAAAAAGGATTCCAATTATAGCTAGTGAAATCAAATTCTATTACTCATTGGAGACTATGACGAATATAGCTTTCGCATGTTGTATTCTTAACAACTTTTTTCGCGGGGTGGAAAACGATTTGTAAAGATCCAGTTGATCTATCACTCATTAGACTGAGTCTAAGAGTTTTGATGATAAAAAAACACTATAAGATATGTTATATGTATAACCATGCTCACTCATGTATAACATAAGAAAAATGACACATCACACCATACATGAGACATAACATTATAGGAAATACATAGATACAGAGACACACTAGAACACGGAGCTATAAACAAAAATGTTAAATGAAATGAGTGTTAACAGAACACTTCAAAAGCTCCAGCTCGCATCAGATGAACGATATGCTTTTAAGACTACAAGATCAGGCTAAGAGCACAAAATGATGATAGTATAATATTTTATTAGACAATTAGCGAAGAATGAATTATTCATTGTTAGTGAGACCAATAGAACGAGTGGTAGACGAAGCACTTAAAGAAAACCACCAATCAAGGAAAGAAGGTAGTCAAAGTTTCTACAAGAGAAGTAGACAAAGTCTACTCAAAACTCAATGGACCAAGAGTCAAATACAATGTGTCAGATGAAGTCTGAACATCAAAGAAGCTCAAAGATAAATGCATAAGGCGTTGCTTCCAAAATACGTTACGCTACACATAAAGAAGGATATGCTTTACACATACCAGACGATGATCAAATGAACATGATAGACAAAGATCATGCGCTGAACGAACTAGTGACATGGAAGTTTCCATATTTAATTTTTTCACTCTTACATATGTTATAAACATGTTTTGATTGCGTTAAGTTATACAAATCATATTTTATTAAAACACAGTATTTCAATTAAAACCTAAGTATGTTTTCATATGGTTTCAACGAACATAATTTGTTATTATGGTGTCCAAAATATTGAAAACATTATGAGCTACAATAATATATCTTTGTAAAAGATATTTTGCAAAAAACACAGTTGTACCTAATTAATATTTAAATTTGTGTTTGAAAAGGTTTTTGAAAAACAAAGCACAAATACATTCAAAGCTTTTAAAAGGCTTTTTAAAATATACTTTGATAAATATATTCAAGAGAAACTGAAAAATGTATTTGAAACTTGAATATATTGATATTGTTGGAATTAATATCTAAGAATGGAATGTATTGATAATTCACTTGATATTCTAAGATATTAAGGAATTGTTACTTAGTGGTATATTTGCTCCTCAAGAAGAGGAGAACGAGAACAAAGTTCCCTATCAAGCGTCAAATTGATATTGCAAGTTATTGCAAAGCGAGATTCATCGAAAACTAATTGAAGACACTCAAGTTGTTGCATATAACAAAACAGAATCTCGAAGGAGATTAAGTTGAGAAGAAAACAAGTGAGAACAAGCATCAAAGACATAAAACAAGAACTTTCCTTATTCAACATTCGATAGTTAAAGGGTCAGTACAACATTCGAGAAGAGCATATTAAAGAAGATATATAAGGAACAAGTACATGACTAAATGAAGAGTGTAATTCACGCTATGGAGAATGTGATTCAAGGACAGATAAATCAAATCAACATTCCTAGAAGAGAAAGAAATTGAGAATATTTCAGATGCAAAAAACAAAGCAATTGTTTCCTTACTCAACGTCCAAGAAAAATACAATAAAAGCATCTGTGACAAAGATATAATTGAAGATTCAAGTCACAAGCTTTAAAGGGTTAACATTCACATCATAAGATCATAAAGGAAACAATTTAAATGGTTTCATATACTCAAAGATGTCAATAATATAATCAAAGCAAAAGTTTCCAAATACAGCATCTAACGAGAATGAAGATGATGAACAGTGCACGAAGTTAGGGATACCCTCATATCACATCATTAATGATTCAACGTTCACATTGGGATTGGAAGAAAAAACATTTCAAATACAATTAAAGTCCAAGACACAGAAGAATCTAGCGCCCAATGACTATGTGAACAAAGGAATGAATGAAAGCTTCAAGAGTCACTATCTGAAACAATATAGAAAGACCTTGAAGATGAAAAACACAACACAAAAGCATACGAGTACATTAAGATCATTACATTCTATCTAGCTTTTATTCTATTAGTATTCTGAGAGAATATTTCATATCTGCTATTAGAGCACTCATAGTTTGGTGAGTGATCCTTATGTTTAAAATCCTTCGCTTTGTGAAATTTTCCTCGTGAGCTTTCATTGTTTTCTATCTTGTTGAGAGGTCTTAATCCCAGTGTGTATACTTTTCTCTATCCCAAATATCTTATAATAATGCGATTCACTCAAATTGATAAAAAGACAAATTAATTTCAGGCTCCATTCAACTTGCCCTCTTGGAGCCAATTGTATCCACATGATTAGTCGTTATGTGATGAAGTTGATCGTGAGTTAATGGAACAAAATGTATTTACCTCACTCTCCCAAGATTGTGAGGAAGATTATAGGCTAGGCTCACACATTAGAGACATTATAGCTAATAAAATGTGAAGAGATTATGAAAAAAATTAGGATTATGTAATGTTTCTATATTTTGAATAAGAATTGTTAAGTCAATAGACGATCTAATACACATAAGATGATCTTATGATATGATCGTCTATGTATTTTGATAATAGAAAACACTATAAGGTCTATTTTGGTATAAAAAAGCACACTCATGGGCAAAATTAACTTCACAAAAACATTACAGAAGATGAGCGAGACTAACTATCTATAAACACATTAAACGATACAACAAAAAAGTATGTTAGACGAACCATTGGCACACACTAACAACAGAACACCATCAAATGATCCTTTCACGGTCTTGAGATTGGAGAAATGACTAAGATCGTATAAAGATAAAATCTAAAGAAAAGACACATCTAACAATATCGAGAAAAACTTTAGACGATACCGAGAAACTATGTCAGACAATACCAATGGAATGGATAAGACAAAGCAGCAGAGAAGATCTCATCAGATGAATCCCTTGGACAACACAAGGCATACGATATCAAAGTACTTATTTATAAGTTATCAGATCAACCTAAAGATTGCATATATCAAACGATACAAGTATTTTCTACTCGTCGGACAAACCAATACATCAAGGAAGTGTCCATACTTAATCTTTGCATTCTTGGAATGTTTTATAACACTGCATTTATGTTTCCAAATCTTATTTGACATTTCTAAATCACATAAAACATTATTTTCAAATAAGATTATTGGTTAAATGATTTTGGAAAGTTTTTGTATTTAAGAACGTAACAGAAAGAACTTGAAAATATCAAATACCTTGTGCTTAAATGTTTTGCAACTGAAAATTTTTTCCATGTTGGTTTTAAATGTTTTCAAATACAAATTTTTAAATAGAGTTAAATTTAAGACTGTACTGAAAAGTTTTTGTACGAACAATATTTTACTATAAAGATTTTGAAAAATAAAGCATGAGTATTTTTTATATCAAAGAGTTTTTTAAAATATATTTAGTTGAATAAAATACAGGTTAAATTAAATTATGATATTGTGTTCTAATTTGGTACTAACTTGGAAAGTTTTTGAAAAGAGCATTCAAGATGAAATATCTCAGGATAGAAAACATAGATAATTCATAAATAATTTTTTATATTATTTCAGTGATACTCATGAATTAAATTATAAATTATAATATTCATTAATACCTTTTTTTTTCTCAGAAATTGTCAATGGGACTTAAAGATGTGTATAGAGTTGAAAGCTAAAGTTTCCATTTTCAACGTCTAACCGGAAATAGATGAAGTTGATAAGCGGAAACCCTAAACCCTAAACCTTATTTAAAAGTAAAGCAATATCAGGAAGATTAAAAAAAATGTACTCAGAAAAATTATTTGAATCACCAACAAATGACACAACGCATTAAAGACACATATTTGATATTTCATATTTCAACGTTTCATTCGAGAGAGAGAATATAAAAAATGAAGAAATAGAAATATCCAAGTTTAGACATGTTCAAACCTCAACAGACAAGGGAAAGGCTCAATTCAACCCCCTTGTTCTAGAGCAAATTGAACCTTCAATTAATTGACATGCTTTTATTTTTACCTTATAACCAAATAATTACTTAATCGATTATATATGTCTTGTCTTGTCATTATTGTATGAGTTTTGTTTGTAATAGGTAAAACATGAATCAAGGAAAGAGTTTTGTACTAGAGCCTTTGAAAGGTATCCATGAGTTCACGAAATGGACCCCAAAGATGGAGCTACAAATTTTATCAGCTACAATGGACGATGAATGATTAGGGAACAAGGTCGATGGAAGTTAGACGACTCAATTCTACGGTAACATATTTTATGCTCTTGGTCAATCTAGTTTAATGTGGATATCAAAGAACAACATAAAAAATAGGCAAAAAAGCCTCAAGGACAGATGGCACGAGGTCTATGATATATTTATTGGACTTACTAAATTTGCATGGAATGGATCAACAGGACATTTTAAGGCTCAAGATAAAGTTTGGGATGATTTGATGAAGGTAATGTATACACCTTTATTAAATACTTCCATCATCCGCAATTAATCAAATCCTAATGTACTTGAACATGTTCATTTTTATGTAAAGCCCTCTACCGCTAAATAGAAGGTTAATCCCATCAGGCACTATAACTTGTTGGAGGAAACATGAAGAGATGATCGTGACACGGGACATGGAGTAAGGACATCTTGACAAGTCCAATACCACATCCATAAGAAAATTTTCATAATGGACCTTAATGACGACATGGAAAATATCTTGGAGGAACATACATTTAATGTTGCACCTGAACAAGCTTCTCCATCACCACTGTAGATGGATTCAAATAGCCCAGGTCCGACATCTGGTGGTACGTCATCATTGTGAGGTTCATAAACAAAAGTCCTAATGGTTGATGGGATGGATGTGCAGTTTGACAAGCCTACCACCAAGCTGGATGTATTTATTGGCGCAATTGGAATAGGAAATTCCTTGACAATTTTTTTTTTCCATTGTTGAAAGACGTGCATTTGAACAACAAGTGCAATACTTTGAATGACAGGTCTAGGCAATTGAACGATGAAATGAACTTCTTAGTAAACATGTTGTTGGGTCTATTAGTGTCTAAGTTCAAGAGGGGAGGGGTGAATTGAGCTTATAAAATTTTCGTAAGAACACACAATTTTTAAGTATTCTAGAGGCAAAAAGAACAGATTGTTTTTACTTGAAACAGATTGATTCTTCAGAGCAGTCTTGGCACAATTTGAATTTTGTTCAATGTAAAATTGTGATCAACAGAGAATTATCACAGAACCAGAT
>Ga0123341_1002506_pt1 | contig 15156 bp, 12 predicted proteins | sample Turbeapinknodule_FD_89959 | JGI IMG/M metagenome (GOLD analysis project Ga0123341, IMG submission 89959) | Root nodule microbial communities of legume samples collected from Mexico - Turtle bean Mexico pink nodule | ecosystem: Host-associated > Plants > Roots > Nodule | place: Mexico: Nepantla... | reverse complement strand
GTGTGATAAAAGTTAATTATTTTTTTTAATATTAGGCTTATATTTTTAATTATTTATTAATTTCAATATTTTATTGTAATTTAACATTTTTATGTTTGTGTATTTATTATTTATTTAATATATTTTTATAAGTAAGTTTGATTTTAGGAGAGATTTTTTAATCCTGATTTTCTTGTAATGAATGATGAAACTAAAAATCATATTTAAATAAAATATGGTCTTGTTAGCCGTTGTTATTTTATGTAGTTACATTAGCTTAAGAGGATTTTGATAGAATATCTTCAAATGTTATTGGTTTTCTTAATGAGATACAAGATGATATAGTTTTCTTAAATCTTATAAGTTAGGTTCAACGTCTTCTTTGTTTAATTTTTTTTTTAGTAGATTGGAACACTTCTCAAATATTTCATATTTATTTATTTATTGTCGATAAAAAAATGGGATTATAGTAGATTAGAACAGTAAAAAAATAGAACAATTTACTCTAATTAGATTTTTTTGTCCTCTCCTAATCACTCCTAATAAAATGTTAAAGAAGTGTTTTGTGAAGTTTTGAACATAGAAACTTGGCTGCATGAGATTGTTTTCATGGCATGGTCTTTAGTTGAAAGAATATATCATTTGGTTTCTGCTATTCATTTTCACAATTTTAACACAATTCGAGCTGTTGGATGATGGTTCGGTTTGGTGCATCAATGTGTTGAAATGGAACTCAAGGTTATGAGCAATGGTTTTTGGGTTCAGTCCATACCTAACAAGATCACATGTAGAATAAAATTATATATCTAATGTTATAACAGCCAAGTTAACAAAGGAAGTTACGAGGTTATGGAATATTTTGTGAGAATTAGTAAACATAATTATTTAATAACTTCTCTCTGAATTGAAGCTAGGTAGTTTTAGAATATCTTTCTTCCTATGAGTTGGTAACTCCTTAGATAACTATTTTTATTTTTATCAGAATAAAAAATAATTAAGAATATTTCAAATATATCTCAATCCTTATACAGAACACCAATTTCATCTCTCTACACTTCAAACATCACAAAAAATTTAGGATGTATCTCCTAAAAAGCACTATCATATCCTCCTCTCATCTTCACACTCCAAGATTTTCTCTAGTATCGGTATGACCATGTCAATACCAATACCAACAAAGATTCTAACAAAAAAAGAACTGGACAAAAGTCTTTTCACCCTACAAAAAGAACAGCAACAATCCCTCTATTCGAGGTTTAAAGGGAACTAATTCTCTTAATTGAGGGATTAAGGGAACTTTTTCGTCCTCACAAACAACGCTAATGTTCCGACTTCAAATCCGTTGAGATAACATCATTAGGATTAAAGTTGATTTTTGGTCTTCTAATTCTCTTATCTAATACTCATTAATGTAAATTTGTGCATGATTCGACATAAATTTACGTTGGATATTATATGTGACCTAACCTGATGTCTTCCAAATTCACATCGATCTCTTATCTAAAATAATTAGTCCTAAACATAGAATGTAAAACTCTCTTTCATATATACTAATATTAATGTGATTTTATGATTATCACTATCATTAAGTAGAGTAACCATCAACAACATATTATTATTCAACCTTAATCATGGTACACAAAGGACAAATGATATTTATTTTACTCTCACCTTATCATGTTATTGTTCTATATCCTTGTACCACATCATATTATAAAGCAGCAAATGAGTCCTAATGTTTCAGGTGTACCTCTGCCTGTATTGATCCCATGAACCGAGAATTAACTGTAGGAAGTGAGATTTGCTGCTTTAAAAATGTTGCATTCAGATAATATGTGTACCAAATACTTTCATCCTGAATCTCAAAGAATTTTAGACCAAAGCAAAGGGCCCCTTTGCTAATGCGTTAAAATTACACGATCAATAATTAAACCTTTGTTAGTTTGTCATATTAAAAGGATCCAAAACTTAAATCTTATTTAAAATGAGTTAATATACTATTTTCAGACCATTTATAAAAAAATCATATTTACACTGTTATGTAATTATTATGATTAGGATAATTTTAAAATAATATTTATTTTTAAGAGGGAATGTAACTCAATCGGTTAAAGGGGTGCATGAATTACGACAAAAAATTATTATAAAAGTTAATAAATTTATTTATTATTATGCATAATGGTTTATAATTAAATGATAATATAAATTATACGAATCTTTATTTTACTGTATTTGTTTATGTCTTTATTCACTTTATGTTTCGATCTTTCTTCAAGCTATAAAAATCATTATTAGCTTTTTTTCTTTTTAACAAACTTCTCCGTTACTTCCAAGCCACAGAATTTGTCTAGGGCAGGTTTTTTAAATGGGAGGCAAAGCTATACGTGATGCGTGTGTTTTGCCTTTAGACATACCTCAGGAACACGAAATCACGTTCAATTTGCAAGGAAAAGAAAAAAAAAACGTTTTTTTTTTCACAAAACTGTAAAAAAAATTTCAAATTACGATTTTAGGTAATTACTTTTTTTACGAAAATTTATAAGTGGTACATCATCTGAACAATTTTAATATGAAAGTCTATATGACTTCAATAAAACAATGAGATTTTTTTTTTTTATTAGCAAAATAAAACAATGAAGATATTGTTGGAATCTCACATGTACTAGAGAGGAATACATTTCATTATATATAAGTGGTACAAACTTCAATTCTATGAACCGGTTTTATGGGATTGGATTAGACTTAAAGTTCATTTCTTAATATGGTATCAGAGTTATTTAAAGTCTATCATAATAAGTGTTTGTTGGACCTATTGTGTCACCCGTTATCGGACCACCCATAACATATTTTCACACGCACAAGCTGTGGTGAAGTGAGGAGTTGTGTTGGAGATGAAGTAGATTTCATTGTATAAATTAATGCATGAAGTGAATTTTATTGGAGAATGATATTGAAAAGAGTAGAATACATTACATTGAATAATTCAAACAAGAAAAACCACTGACCAAAAACAAGGCACAACCCTTGCAATTGAAAAAAAACGCAGACAAGAAGTCAAGTCATATGGACCAGCTTCCAAAAACCAGAATGCTGCAAGAGCTACCCAAAAAACCTTGGACTCATACATGAGAAGGCATGTTGGGTTTCAAATCTTTCCATGAAAACACAGGGCCATGTTCATCCCCTAAAACTCAGCAGTCACTAGTCAGTAGGAAAAATAATGATGGAAACAGGTAAATAATTAGTAAGAAGAATGGCTAATTGGCCATTGTGAGACCATTCATCTCTCTTGTGATAGCTGGAATGCAGCTTGAACTTCTAGCAATCCCTCCTTTGCTTTGTCCTCCTTTGTCCCTTGGGTTGAAGGACTTGGCCCTTCTCCCTTCCATTTTGTTCTTCTTTAGCATCTCCTTCATGGCTTCTGCTTGGAACAGAACTGGGAAAGCCCTCCCATATTTGTTGAACCTCACACATGCACTCATGTGTGAACTCAATGCCTCTTCTTTCTTCCCACCATTTTTCTCCAACTCTTCCTTCACTGCCTCAGCACACAGACCACACACCCACTTCCCCAAGAACTTCTCACGCACACGCTCTATGTACTCGGGAGTACACTCCTCGCACATTCCACAGCACTCACACTTTGCATCCATAACCTCAGTTATAGCTGGAAGTGACAAATCAGTCCCTTCCTTGGTTAGCTCAAAAAACGAGATGTCTGAGACTGTTCTTTGAATGTGATCAGATGAATGCCTTGGAGGTTTGCACATGTTGTTGTTGATGTTGCTGTTCCTAGAGAATGAACAAGGCAAACACTCTCCATTGGGTGCCATATTGCTAGTTATTACTTCTGTAATTTGCTGAAGGATCTGTTTCAAGGGTTCAAGAATTGATATTCATATGCATATGCATGTACCTCAGCTGAGCTAGGTGGAACCATCCTATTTATAGTGTTCTTGTTGTTTCTGAGAATCTGACATTGTAAACATGTGTGGATCTTAGAAACTCAAATGTCCGTTTCAATGTCCGTGAACTTGCTAGATTTTTTCAAGAAAGATCTGGATCATTTAATGAGAGAAGGCAATGGTTGTTGTAGCTTTTCCAAATCTGAATATATATCTAAGGTGATGCATGTGTGTGCCATGTATTTTGCACGTATATATTTTACTTCCTGTGACTTTCCATGGTAGTTGTGACTGCTAGAATATATACGGTAATGAAATTTTCTGCAAGGTTCACGTGCACCATTTCTGTCTTTAACTTTAGCTGATATTACTAGGGCAACACCATGCCTTTCTTTTTCCTGTTCTACAATATTTTTATTCATTTTCAATACAAATATATGAAAAACATTATTAAACATCTCATCTCGATTAGAGATTAAAATATTTCATTTTTTTATAAGTGGGTGTAAACCTTACCTTAAAAGCCGGTTGGACGAGGTTGAATTAGACTTAAAGTTTACTTCTTAACATGGTATCAAAGTCATTTCAAATCTATCCTAACGAGAGATTGTTGATCTTATTAGAACAATCATTATTGGATCACGCACGAGCTGTCACTTTTACCATAAGAAGAATAGGTTGTTAATCCGACATCGAGATTGAATTAGTCTTAAAGTCTACTTAATATATAATATATATATATATATGATTATATATATATGAAGAGGATGTCACACTTATAAAATGAATAAACCATACAAAAATATTGTATAACCAATCCAATTTTCTATCTGCTTATTATTTCTTTGGAAGAGCTAAAGTTTCCAAAATTAATCTTCACACAAGAAGAAAAACTCCCCCTTTACATTAGAATATGTTTCAAATATCTCTATCATATGAGCATAGAGTGAGAAAGTTGGTTGGCATTAATAAAAAGTTATTGCTTTGAGCAAAACGATTGGATGTTGTAATCAAACAGAAGCACAGGTGAGGAGCAATACAGCTTGTGGGGCATTCACATGGTGGCATGGTAAAACCACACATATTTGCCTAAACTTTATGCTTTTGTGTTGAACTATTACATCTAGCTATGTATGTCACACAAGCCTTATTGCACAAACATTAGCTTTTTATTATTTCACGAGGGGTTGGAAAGGAGAAAGGAAAGCCATTGGTTTCGGTTAGATATCAAAAAGAAGTTGCAGTCAGTGTCTGATATAGTGTCTGGCTGTATGCGCCTGAAACATTATATGACTTGTGACAGATACTAATGCAAATGTAGTCGTGGTTCAAAAACATCAAGGAAACCACTAGTAACGTCCTCATCATAATATTGGTTATGAATTAGAAAGATAAATTTTTTTAGAAAAATGTTTCACAACTGCAAATAGAAATAGAAATGCACTAATTTATAATTATAATTTGACTAATATAATTTTAAAATTGTTCAGTACAAAATTATTTCTTTTAATTTGTTTCATGATATCATCACTATTTTTTAAGACCTGCAGAACTTGTGAGTTAATTTATTAGATTAATCTTTTATTCATTTTTCAAAATTCTATATAAAACTAGTTTTAATTAATGAAAACGTTTATTATTCTTTTCTTCTTTTAAAACTCTTTATGAAAAATGTATCCAAATATTTTTAAATTTAATTGTTTTTAACTTTAAAAAGGAAATTAGTCATCTATTTATCAATGTTTTTTTTTAAATTTATATATATATATACGCGTCGAAACAATCAAATCCATATCATTTGATCGAAATAATATTTCTCCTTGCAAAACGCTTGATGTGTTACAAGAAATTAAGACCAAACGGAGATAATCAAGTTTGTTTAATAATTGTAAATTGCGTGTATGGCCCGAATATTAAGACTTTTCACATGCAAGAATGAGTAACATAAAAGGGAGCTGAATAAGTAAATAAGCAAGCATAAGCTAACACATTAGTCGTCGTCTTTACATGCAATCCAAGTCTTGGTAGCAAATACAGCAAAACAGAAAACAAAATAAGTCTTAGAAGAGTGTTGCATCTGTAACACCTTGATTTCTATTCCCTAAATATCATAATATCTTATATCAAACGAAAGACCAGTTCATAAACATAAAGCAAATACAATGAGCATTCTCCTCTTCATTCAGCACCTTCCAAGCCACTACCCTTTCATATGAGATGGGTCGCCCCATGCTTGAGAGACAAATACCACCTTGAAGGCAAGCAAAACCCTGTCAAAATAGAACGAAAGGAATTCATTAGAAACCACAATAAAGCTTGGAAATGCTGCTACTTCTATTTTCTGCTCACAATTCAGGAGATGAGGGAGGAAAGTAAGGGAAAGCCCAGTCAAAAAAGACTTCATCATTGGCTGAACAAGAGATTGCAGCATAGTTACGGATAGAACTAAGGGCATGTCACGCGTCTAAAAGCAAAACGCTAATCAATAACAAGCCTGGTCTCAGTGAAACTAATGCAGGTTTAATTCGCAGACCTGTTGAATAATTTGGGGAAACTCTGAGCACAGAATCTTTCGGCCATGATCATCGAATATCTTCTCCAATGTTATATCTTGTAAAGCAACTAAGGTGGTCTCCAGCATGTCAAGCCCTGCCTGGTTGGCGAAAGTGAACACAGGTAATGCCTGCAACAAGTTTAACGAAAGTGCTTTTCAAACTAGTAGAAGCGGTATATTAATTAGGGTATATATAGTACACTTGCAAATCGAACAGGTATAACGCCTTTTAGTGTACCAAGAAGAAAACCAATTTATACTAGAGGAAAAGGAAAAAAATATGCATAATTCACTACAACTTCAAAAACAACCAGAAGTGTTGATAGTTCCTTGGAGCACTAGAACTTCAAAAGAAACAACTACCGATAGTTTATTTGAAAATCTTAAAGGTGTCATTCCTAGAAGCTACCAGGTACAAAATAGTCTAATGCTACATGCAAAAATGAACACAATACGAGCAAAGCACTACAACTCCAATAATTGAACATTCTTTGACCCCCTCATGTCAGAAATATCAGGCACTCGGAGTCCAAGTCCAACTGAGTTGAACCATGTAGACAACGAAAATACATGACACTGAGAATAGATGCATGTACTTTGACATTGAAATAAATTGGGGACATACCTTTATAGTACAGCATAATATTGCATCTGAGTGATGCCACAAGGACTTGAGCAAAGATTCGTTCCCTTCGTTATTGGATTTAAGTAGCTCCACACCCAAGTAGCACCTACATAATAAATAGTTAAACAGGTGAGTCTGAAATGCAATGCTCTCCCTGAAATATCAGTCGTAGCCAAAAATTTTAACATATGTGCATATACAACTGAACACATAGTTAACTAATAAGAAGCATTTGAATTAATATTCTTGTTGATCAGATACAAGAATTAACGAAAGCATTGAATAGCAGTCAACAGTTGTAATGTAACTACAACAGTATGTTAAGATTTGGTGTCATAAATCCATTCAATAGAACTCGGCCTATCTTTGCTGACAAGTTGTGTAGAAGATTTCTTTTCCAAGTGGAAAAGTTGTAGGCGAAACTGTTTGAATACAATAGGTGGCTATTAGAAAAAGGAATATCACTAAATGTAGGTATAACACCAAAGTGACGTATCATCCCCAAGACAATATTGAAGAACAATGGTTTCACATGTCAAAAGGAAATCATGCAAGATATGTAAACCAGTACTATGGCTAAAGACACCAGCCTCAATTGCAGGAATGTGGAGGGAAATAACATAAGTAAAGAATAGTATGCCCACCTATAACTATTGCAGATCCAGCGAGCTAGTGTTTGCGCTTCAGGGGTACCCAGTGGTGTTCTAAGCCCAGCTTGTGAACTTAAATGAGAAGGAGAAAGTGCTAATGCTACCCTTTGGACAGATGATATAATGCTCCTAACATATTGTCGTGCCATTGATGCTACATGATCTTGCATATGACTTTCAAAGGCAAATTCAAATGCTATGGTCATCACAGATCTCATAGAACCAGAATTTCCAGCATAATCATTCGATGCTCTGTTTCCAGTTGGGCCAACGTCAAGAGCAGATGTCAGGTCTAGTGTGCGATTTGGGTTGGATGCTTCCTGCAAAAAAATTAAAATGCAGTAACCAAAAGAACGTTGTGTAAAGGTAAATACCAAATTCCAAAATAATATATACTGCTTTGAAAATAACTAAGGCTAACCTTTGCAGAATCAAGAGGAATGATGCGAAATCCAGAAGGTAGAAGAGGGGCATCATCAGCAAAGGATGCATCAATTGGAGCAAATATAAGTTCTGCACAGGTTCCAACAGCATTCTCATCCATTCCACTGCACAGCTATCAAAACAAAACAAACGAACTATAAGAAAGTAAACACAAGCACATATACAATAGAAACCAAAATGACGGTGGTTGGCAAGATAGAAAACCTATCATTCAGTAGCCTCAAGAGTTCAAATAAGAATGAGCTAAAGCAAATTACTCGTTCTACTAAAAGATTTCAAAAGACCAAGGAATAGCAATACACTTTCATCATCAGAAATTGGGGGAATGGGCAGAGAGCACCCATATCTTCATTTGCTTTAAGATATAGGAAATGTGAATAACAATATACTGAGTTATATAGAGGGTGCAACTTATAAAAATGTCAGTACTAAAAGCAACAAGTCAACACACAACTTTGAATTTTGATTTGGGACATGCATGCAACTCAAACATTGCAAACTTAAAAAAATTAGTAGCAGAGCAATGGCAAGCTAATTTAGGCAGGAGTATTATACAATGATTGTATTCATAACAAATAATTCAAAATTGTACAAACAGAAAAATTGGAGAAGTGAAGTGTGAATTCAAGTGATACGAGTAGTAGTACATACTCAGGCAGCTTAAAAGTTCGTATAATTATTTCTGCATGTTAGCACCACATCAAGCAAGACATATCATCCCCGACCCAGATAAGCATAGAGAAATCAATACAAGGGAAAAACTTACTTGCAAAAGAAACACTTCTCTGGGCATTATTGCATCTTCAGGAGAATGTGCAATTCCTTCCAACTTAATAACTTCAAGGAACTAGAACAGATAGGCTAGAGAAGTTAGAACTTGCACAATTTCTACATTCATAATACATACATTCAGTGTTCGTTACTAATTTATTACCTCCTCATGCTCGATGGTGTGGGCTAGAGGAAGAATAACTTGACCCCCATAGTTTCCAACACGAGATCCTGGTAAGCCACAAGGACCAACTTTAATGGCAGCGGCTGAATAAGCATCCATGCTGTTGTCTGCCCATTCTGATCTATGCTCCCGTAGGAACCTCAATAGTATGGCTGGAGGCACATTCTGGACAAATATTTATAAAATGTCAGAATTAAAATGTAGAAGTAGCAATGTCTCTACACGATTTTTTGTTAAGAATAACTGCAGGCCAAACGAATAAATAATCATTGATTACTAACTAATTACAATAGAAACAAGGCATGTAGAGCAGTTGCACATTAGAAAGGTCAGCCACAATCAAACAACCCTTTATGGGTCTCATATTCCCGTTGGATGGGAAATGTTTAATTACTGAGAGAATTGGTAGTCATTGTTATAGTCACTTGTATTCCATGATTCTTCTTCAATTAAACATGGGCTAACTGCCCATACAATTAACAATATGCTGCCAACTCAATAAAAAACTATGTTCAAAATAAAATAAGAGCCTTATCAATATCTTCTTTTTAAAATTTCTATTGCAATAAAAGACAAATTGGTTCACTAGATAAGTTATTTTCTAATTTAAGAAAATTTGATGAAATTTGACAGCATCCTTACCTGTAATAGCATTGATGCTTTGGCACACAAGACTGCATTGCTGATAGATGGAAATCCATTGGCAAAGGAAAGATTCAAACCCATTAATTTGTCAGGTGATGAATTCACTAGAACTGTAACATCATCAACACCATCATTGCCGATCATTGACCATCCCTCATCAGTGAACCCATTGATCGCCTCGTTGAAGCCACTGCCAGGAAATGGATGTGAGATTCTAAAATTAGAAGCAATGAAATTCAACAAAAATCAAAGCCACAGTTAAATATGTTAACCGGCTGAGTCTCTGGCCTAGTGCTCGAAGAGCTGCAGGTCGTCTTCCCCACCCACTGACATTAGACTGAGAAACTTCATGTGAAATCTGCCGTAGTTGACGTAGTGCCTTGTAGAAAAAACGAGAATTGTAAATAAGCGATAACCTTTAGTAAACAACTAAACCCCTTAATTCATGCTATTCTTAAAATAATAAATATTTTCCAATTTATAGAATTATAAATTATATTGAAATAAGACGGAAAATAACAAATTATTGAACTGTTGTGTGATTGTATCCTCATCAGCAATGAAATAAAAAACATACCACCATAGTTGTCTTCTGAGCCAACACTGTTGATGATTCATACAGTGGTCGCAGTACTTCAGGAACACTCCATGGCTAACACACAATCATGCAAAAGTTACTTTCGTCAAAATAAAGATTATTAATGACACTGATTGGAATTCATATACCTCCAAATCCATGTGATCAACAATGTGAATGATAGAACCTCCTCCCTCACATGGTCTTATTAGGTACCCACTAGGAAGCATCTCTGCTCGAACAAAATGCTGCACGGGAGGCATGGTTGGACCATTTTGTGTATTTTTAAGAGACCTCTCACATATCTGAAGCAGGGAAGCATTATAAGAATGATGTAGATGTCACTGGGGAATCAGAGAACTATTTAATATAAATGTAGGACTAGGCATTGCACAGATGAGATATTAATTATTAGCTAGAATATTTAATCAAACATGAACTTCGAGAGTTCAATAGAGTCACTTACCACTAGGCTCCCATCTTCTAAAACAGAAGTGTAGCGCAACAACCAGAAGTCACGGGCAGGTGCCAACGTGGTTGGTGCATATAGCTGATCATCAAACACGCAAAAAAGATTTAGTCTGTTTGTCACACCGTCATCATTCATTCATACGCATATAGTTACTTTACCTGCATATAAAGCAGCTCTATGGTTCCACCATTTGCTGTGGGCAGCACATTCAGAACATCCACAGCTCGGCAATCACGAAACCATGAAGGCCGATCTTTGAGGATTTCTGCAACCTGGAAAACATATAGTTGATCATCCCTCTATGAATACAAGCAAGAAATTAACGAGAAGACAATAAATTCGGATTACTGACCCTTGTGGGTTCTAAACCGACAAGGCCGCAGGCTCTTGCTGCCACACCAGTGCAACCATGAGAAATAGCAACGATTCCAATGGAATCCGGACCAGGCTGCACATATAACAAAGAATTATGGAAAAACAATATTTTAGAAATGTTGTTCAAGCTAGCATTTTCCAAAAAAGCAGAAGATAAACCCTTATCAGAAAAAAAAAAATATTGTCAGAATGTGACGTCTCTCAAATATGTTAATTTCGCCATTATTTAACCACTATGCTAATGCCTCATTTCAATGAAAGGATTCAAAAAATAAAACAACTACTTGATCAACCAATATTAAGAGTTATTATTAGATCACCTTCATTCCAGGCATTTGGACCCACTCAACAGCAGTCCCAGTAGCCTTCGAAAGAAACTCTGCTAAAGTCTCTTCTGCAATGGACATAAGCCTGGGAAAAATGACAAATCATTCCATAAGTCCACAAGCCAACTTTTTACAGACAACAATGACAGAAAGGGACCCAAGCCCATTAATCATTATCCCACTAACCCTGCAGGACTTGCATCCCTAGGGGGATGCTGGGTTGTTAAACTGCGTTGACCACTAGTCACCGCCGATTCACAGCTCGTATCTTTGGTTGGAAGCGCAGTCTGCAGAGAGAACACCATTTCAACTCAATTATATTGCACGCAAGAATAACTAAAGGGCATAAGCAGAACAATTTACCCCAAGACTAAGTTGCTAAAAACACTACAAAGATAAATGAATAATTTTTTTTAAAAAAAAGGACGCTGTTGAGAGAAGTGATACATTCTGAGTGTGTTGGCGAAAGTAGCCATTTTCGTAAACCAACTGAGACACCTGCTTCTGCAACCTATCATTCTCCTCCATGAGAAGCTTGTTCATGGCTGTGAGCTTCCTATTTACAGCTTGCAACCGCGAGGCCTCTTTTCTCTGCTTCTCTCTACACCTGAAATCCACAACAAACACAACGCATTGAAGAGAACACCGAATAATAAGAGTACCGAGCTAAGAATCCGAGAACCAAAAGAACCAAGTAGGCAAGTGCACCTTCTGTTCTGAAACCAAACTTTGATTTGCTTAGGCTCAATGTTGGAGAGAATAGGGCACTCACGAATGAGCTGCTGGCGGCGAATGGAACTGGGTTTTGGGCAGTCATGATAAAGCCTCTCGAGGGCTTCAACCTGCTCAGGCGTGTAACGGACATATTTCCCGTTATCCAATCCTGGTTTACCATCCTTGCAGGACATTGCCATACCTACACAACTCTACCACCCACACCCACAACCAAACTCAACAACAATTTCGATTGCTCTAAACAGAGCTATCTACCTTACTTCCCTCACTAACACACCCACAAAACATCAAATCCTTCAAGATCAGACCCTCAGACACCAACCTCATGCTACGAACAACAACGATCTGATTCCCACCAACACAGCTCCTCCACATAAAACTACAAAAAACGAGCAGAAATTTATTTTTCAACCGATTCGATTCTCAAACCAGAGCATCCACCGAAGCTTGTTGCGCTGTCTCAAGCAGCCTCAGAACGAGCCAAAACGACGCCGCTTCACCGATCTTCATCCTTGGAAGCCCAACACACAACCTTTCTGCATATACAATCCAATCGAACCGAATTCAAGCTGATCTCTGGACCGTAGCTAGAAAGCTACCAAACAACCGCCATTGAGAGAGGCAAAAAGGACACAGAAAGCATGATTTCTTCACTTCCCTTACTTTCTTGAGGTGATTCTGAAGCACTGTGAAATTGCGGTGTGAACTGATGAACACTATTTATTTTTCTTGTGTGTTTTTGTTGGGAGATTAAAGAGCAGAAACCCTAGGATGTGCTAGGTGAAATAGCAGGCTTTTGCTTTTTGGGAGATGTTGTTGTTGCTTCCTCAATTCATGTGTTTCACAGATTTGCTCCGCTGTGATTCTTTTCATTGGTTCTTTCACTTTCGGTTCAAAATGTAATGGAGCACCCTCCTTTTTCTTATTTCTATATTAATTAATTCATTAATTAATCATTTTCAAAACTGCACTGAACTGCGTATCAATTTACCAAATTCTCCTTTTTTTTCCAGCGCCTCCTCTGACACCTCCGCTTTCGAACGCAGGCCCCGCCGCTCGCATATCATTGTCTGCACAATCTCATAATTACCCCCACCCATTTTTCTAAACAATTTTCTATTTTTTTACATTTTTTTTTATTTCGTACATGTAAATAAAATCGTAGAATGCGAAAAAATTAATAAATAATTAGACTTAAAACATCGTTAAACTGATGAAAAGAAGATTCTACCTTTGATTTGCTCTTCATGTGATTGGTTTGGGAGTAGATATGGACAAATAAAGAAAACCAGTTGAACAGAGAACCATAGATCTGTTACTGAAACTGATTAGAGGCCCCACGGGCATAATCGTAAAATGCTTTTTTTCCTCTTAAATATTGTGTATGTGAAGGATAAGTTTGTTGGATATATGTATTCTATATATGTATCAGACACTTATATATGTATTCTATATATGTATCAGACACTTATATATGTATTCTATATTTTATATTTTAAAGAATACATATTTTTTATCTTATATTTTAAAAATTATACATGTTTCGACTTATAGTCTGTTGGACAGAGTATTATTAGGATTAATCACCACATGCGAGTTATTGTCAGCTTTGGAGGTTGGTGTTTCGTCACGGTTTTGTTCTTAAAAGGCGCCTCAAAAGGTGAAGGGAGTATATAAACTGTCATTGACCTCGATTCCTGAGCGATATGGGACTATATTGGCATACGAGAACAAGCCCCCAGTCAAGGTCTAAGGGGGGAGTGGATCCCCGTACTTGAGGGGCGAAGGAGCCTATTCGGCCCCAAGACCTCAAGTCTGTTAGACAGCATAGCTAGGGTCAATCACCGCATCTGAGATATTGTCCGCTTTGGAGGTCAGTGCTCCGTCACAATTTTGTCCTTAAAAAACATCTCGAAGAATAAAAGAAGGAAAAAGTATATAAACTATCCTTAACCTCGATTCCTGAACGATATGAGACTATATTGACATACGGAACGGTACTATATTGACATACTGAAGGGTACGAAAGTATGTGATGTGTGAATGTTAAAGCCATGATTTTCCATTAAAAAAAGAGAGTAATTCATTGAAAGTGATTAGATGGGAAAGAAAAAGTGAGAATTATTTGTAACTTTGAATTTAATTTTAATTTTGTGGGGACAATAGTGTGAAAGAGAAATATGGTGTGTAATGAGTGGTGATAATGGCAAATGGGTAAAAAAGAGGAAACAGAGGGGTTTTCCGAAAGGGTAAAATGGGAATTGTGAGTCTTAAAATACACAAAAGCATGGGAGGAGGAAGTTTGCGTAGAAGTGGAGTGGGTCACACAGGACACCATCATGACCTTTTTGCATGCGTCTTCATTTTAATATTAATATTCTTATTTTTAAATAAATAAAAAATTATTATTTATTATTATTACTTTTTTAATTAGATGGTGGCAGCGTCATGTATTGGTATTCGTAGCGTATAGATAGAAGGTGTACGAGTGCAGTGGTTGAAATGATTGGTGACTGTGACTGATACGACATGTGACATTGGAGGGAATGGTAAGTGTGTAAGAATACCAACAAAATATACTATTTTTGTATTATACTTTTCATCATTTTTATCTTTTAGTTTTACTTTTATTTTTGGAAGGTATCATTTCATTTCTAAATTAATCTCTTGATGTTATTCATTGTGTTTTTGGAGAAATTTATATTTTACTAAATTAAGTATCATCTCTTTTTTCCATCTAGTTTTCACATAAATGTCATGATGAAAGATAGAAGAGAAAGATTTTCTCAATGTTCAAAATAATATCATTATTTTTATTTTTTATTTTCCCCCACTTCTTCTAATTAATTCTCTTTGTTTCATAATGGGGGTTAGAGATTTTTAGCACATACATTCAAGATAACAAAAATATATC
>Ga0123341_1002505_pt1 | contig 15163 bp, 12 predicted proteins | sample Turbeapinknodule_FD_89959 | JGI IMG/M metagenome (GOLD analysis project Ga0123341, IMG submission 89959) | Root nodule microbial communities of legume samples collected from Mexico - Turtle bean Mexico pink nodule | ecosystem: Host-associated > Plants > Roots > Nodule | place: Mexico: Nepantla... | reverse complement strand
TTTACATATTAAATTATTTCATTATAATTAATAATTAGAACTTAAATTTGTGAGTGTTAATTATTTAAATATAAAATCTATTATATATTTACATCATTCAAATATAATACAAATATTTTTATTTTTTAAACTATTTTTTTCATTTAAATTTTAAGGGAAGAATAATTGAAAATATCTATTCACCCACCAAATTAAGCAGTGGACTGGTGGGTCTCATTTACTCTATCACCCCTACACAACATGTATTTTTTTTCAAGAAAATAATCACTACATAACATTATAGAATAGTTTTATATTCAATAAGTAGTAGGTGAGTTTTTATTAGTTAATTGAGCATAAAAAAAATAGAGATATATAAGAGTCGGGTTTAACCAAGCTCATTATTTAATTTAATAAAAAATGGTTTATGCTTTTATGCATGTTGTTATTAATACATAGTTATACATTAAAATAAAAAAAACTAGTGTGGTGATGTTTAATACAGTGGTGCCATGATTATATTTATGGAAAGTCTTCAATTTGACTAAATACAATGGAGTCTTCAATTAATAAGATACCCAATTCCAGGAAAAAAAGACGAAAATGCCCTTAAAAATGGTTAAATATATAAGTACATTCTGGATCTTTTTTCAGAATATGTTTCCAGAACAAATTTTTTGTATTGCAGATTTTTTTTTATCTGAAATGGGTTTTTGATTTTTTTTTCTGGATTTTTATTTTCAGAACACAAAAAAACTCTTTCAATCTACTTTTTCATAATGTATTATTTTTAATTTTAGATTTTCATTTCCAGAATAAAGAGTATTTTTGAAATTTTAAAATTGTGTTGGGTGCAGGTTCAAAAATGTTCGGTGTAGGAAGAATTTGACATAAACAAACTAATAAGTGACCATAAACATGGGTTGGCCAAACAAATCCACATATAAGGAATTTAATTAAGTTTTAATAACATCTTTATCTTGTGTAATAATAAGATAGTTAGATGCATGAACCAGCTTTAATTATCAGTAGTTGAAATTAGTTTACTACACTTAACCTCTTATTTTAGAAAATGCTAGAAGCTTCTAGAAAATATAGTCAAGATATTATTCTTTGATGTTTTTTACACTGTACTTGTTTTAAGAACATTTTATTTTGTTGACAAACTTGCTAGTTATGGCTTAGTTCATAAACATAACTATGCTGGGTGAAATTAGATTCCTAGTTTTATTAATTGTGGCTTTATCAGAAACAGGAATGATTTTCCTCCCCCCTGAGTTTTGCCCTAATCCACTCCTAGTTGCTATGTACCTTTGTTTTTCATTTATGAAAAATTTGATGTATCAATTTTGTTGAGGTATTAAGTTTCTGCAGTGATGCTTTAGCAGATCAACCTTTTCATAAAAAATATTACATTTTTTTAATAATTTTTAAACTAATTACATTTAATGAAAAAAAGGAAAAAACTATATGAAATTCATTATTCTGGAGAGAAAATGATATCATGGAATGGCCTGCTGGAACATTAAAAAAATGATTTTATGGAGAGAAAAATCATCTTCAAATCTAGTGTAGGTTTTCCAAGAAGAATAAAATGAGTTTCATTCTTTTTGGTCTTTAATTGTTCGCAGGTTTTAGAGTGCATGGAGACTTTTTGCAACCATTAGCCGCAGCATGGAATATACCAAATTTGAAAAATTAATGAGAGAAATTATCATGGTCACTTTTTTACTTTGTTTTTTCTTCTTTGGCACTACATAAGTCAATAAATGAGGGAAACTATCATTGTCCTAAGCAAGAACTCAGCAAATGTTTGGATCAAAGTTGAGATCAGATTCAAATGTACTGTTTTACTCTGGAAGCAACAAATCTTTCAACCTCAATTCATGCATTGGAACTCACATTTTAATATTGAAATTCGGAAAAATATTTTTAGTGACTTGGAACCACACATGCATTTTACACAGTTTTGTTCAGTTGACTACACTCCACATGATGTTAAAGCAAGAGTGTATATATCAATAAAATATGTTTATATGAAACAATGCAATGTATAAAATAAAAGCAAGTCAAATATTGGCACATCTTTAACTCTAGAACCATAGAACAGAAAGTAACAATTCAACGATAAGCTCAATTATGGGAGAAGAACAAGTGCATAAATTCTACTTCGAATGTTAGGCTGATCAACGGCATATAACTAATATATACAGCGAGATCTGTTTATGCTTTTACAAAAACACATGTTACAAAATGCGATCAAAAGTGAAAAGAATAATGAAATCCTCAAACATGCACAAGCCTCCCTACAGATACTTCTAACCTCTATCTACATGTACTATTCTGGATTCATTGGATTAACACCATAAAATAATTTGTTGCCAAGAACATGGTAAACCAGGGAATAACTTGGTATTCTGGTCCCCACAATCATATCCAAAGGAAAGGATGCACAGTCCTTACGTGTGACATGATCAATGAGATTGATATGTAGCTAATCAGATTTCTTTAAGCAGGAATCAGATGTGTACCACAGTCCTGACGTAAAATCTATATTCACTTTTAGTTTCGTTCTACATTTGGAACTGATGAAAGTCTCTCTTCCAGGTCTGCCAGCAAATCTTGATATTCTGTAAATGCTGGGTGTGACTGTTGTGCAAAGGAAACAGATAGGAACATCATATTTAGTTCATTCAAGCGTACATGTCATGATGCCAAGACAATAACCTACAACAAATAGATATACCTCCATAGTGGTGCTGTACGTTTTCCACAACCGAACATCATGACTGAACAAGTCAAAAAGAACCTAAAAAATCTCAAAAGAATACACTGGTCAACAAAATTGAACCCTTTCTAAAATGGAAAAAGATCCACGTAATATCTCCCTTAGATACATTTGGCAATCTCTTTAAAAGAAAAAAAAATACAAAATTGGCATATGAAACATGTTCCCGGCAAGACAATCTAAAAATAAGTTTCACTTGTATGTGTAGGCAGTTACCCCAAAAAAATCCGGATGCACATTCCCTCGTTTCTTACTCAAATGGATCAATAAGCCACTATCTTTTTCTTTCTGTCAAACAACTAAATGGGTAATAAGTTTATGCGGTAGTTGTTACTAAGGATACACACACACAAACTAAAGAGTACGGTTTTCTCTTTGGTTTGCCCATTAACTTATAAAGCATGTCATACTGAGGGACCTTGTCACACTACAATTATGTCAAAAGAAAGAGATAAGACAGGAAAAAGAGCCATATTAACTTGGACATGCTTTACACAAGTCACAACTGACGTATTTTGAATTCATCATATAGATCGATAGAGAAACAGATGGAGATGTAAACCATAGGTTCAAGCAGGGTATATGAAATAGAGTGCTTCAAGGGCTATATGACAAAAAGGTAACACTCAAGCTCGAAGGAAAATTTTACCACAATCATAAGGGCTAAAATTCATATGGAACTAAATAAATGTTAAACAATGTAAAGTTAACAAGAAAATAAACTCTATGTAAGAGATGACAAATGTTGCCCTGAATGAGTGAACATTCTGGACAAAATGGGATTAGGAATGTATTAGAAAAAAGGTTGGGGTAGTACCTACGATGGAAAAGATGGAAAAAAAGTCATATTAGCTAATTCAGACATGCATGACGATGAGTCATAAAGGCCCCACCCAGAAAAAAAAAAGAGTATACTTAAGGGCCTGATTGTCTTACATTCAGAAACAATTCCTCCCACCAAACAAGTTCCAATGGAAAAATTCGGGTACCCATCCCAACTACGTTCAATAGTTCATAACCCATTCTATTAAACTAGCCAAATCTCTCTCTTCTTTTTTTGGCTTATAATTTCAACATTAGTTTTGATGAATTCATGTCAGCATAATTTCAGATCTTGCTGTCCTGTACAGACAAAAGTCAAACATACCTCGGAACGTCTTAAGAGAGTAGCCAGGACAACTATCCATTCCTTAAACTTCACAGAGCACATATGTGCCAGGAGAAAATCAGCATCCAAGCGGCTCTGTAATGTTCCCATTTGAAACTGATACCAAAAAATAATGTTCAATAATGGAGAAAAAAAACTACATAAAATATCAGGACAGATCTATACAAGTTCATGCCAAATGATCATAGATTTTATAGCGTATTAAAAATTGGCTTCAGAAATCAGTAACCCCCTTTACTTGGTTATTTTTTTTATTAAGGTATCACTGAAGAAAGCATCACTATGACAATATGACATCCCAACTAGATTGGCATCTCATATCTTACCAATCACCCACTCTCCCAAGGATATGTATATAAAAGAGAAAAAGAAACAGCAAGACAAAAAAAAAAATCATGGGGGACCTAATCAAAATTCATGAATCAAGAAAATCTATATTCCAGCACACCAAACCTATTTCTAAAAAAATAAAAACTTAAAGGAATAACATCCAGCCACATGAACTCAATCTTAGTCAACCCCCAAATTAGCAAGTCTATCAGTCAACACATCTATTTCTCTTCCTATAAATGTGAGAAATTTCAAAATTCACAATGTTACACATAGCCAAGAACCACTTCCATCTTCCCTTGATATCATAACGTTCTCCATAGAAAAAGAAAATTTACCAAAGAGAGAAAAGAAGGAAAATAAAACAAGAGGATAAAGAATTCTCCAATATCACAATACCTCCTTTAGAGCATAATTGACCAATTTCATTAAGTTAGCATAACAAACCTATCTAATAAGCTCATATCTAAACCACAAACCTTGTACCAAAATATACCAGGCCACGGAAACAGTTTGTAGTCTTATTAGAGAATAGAACTAAGGCTTGAGTAAATAAAAAAGAAGAAAAGGTACACCAAGTATGAAAGATTTCACGCATCCTATAACAACTATAGGAAGAGAGGTTGAAAAGAGAAAAGGTGATGTAAAAACCAATGAAATGGAAATGTTAAAATCCAAAACCTTTTGGCTTATTAGTTCAAGCCCAGAAGCGAAATTCTCCAACCGAGCACTTCCTTCTCTTTCGCGTTGTAAATACTCCTACAATTGGTGCCATTGAACAATTTAAACACTTAAAAGTAGAAAGAAAGTTATCTTAGGGATTAGAAAAATCAATCAGCAAGATCTTACCACTAAACCAAACTGAGTGCCTTTTACAAATGCAACCAGCTTGGAGAGCTCTTTCCCAGCCATCAGGTAACTAGCATGATTTTCTAAAATATTCTTAACAGAGGTAACATGGGCACTTTGTTCTTTGAATGAGGAGCTGCTCCATAGATAATTACTAGTTAGTATGGTTGGCAACTTTGATGCTGGAGCAACCAAAAAAACATAATTGACTAAAGTTTACATGAACCTTTTATCTAATGATTGCTTCCTCTCACTAGAACGAAAAAGAAAATAGCCTAAAAATCTTGGAGACAGTTTATCTGAATCAGCAGATGCTTGGTCATGCTCCCGACCAGATCTTAGCAAGAACCGCACCTTAGAACCCAAAACAGAATAGTTAACAAAACGGAACTTATACAAGATTTATTACTTGACCAGCAAAAATGAACAGTCCAATAGCATTTCAAAATAATACCAGCTCCCCAGCAAGCTCATACAGTGATTCATCAAGTGTTGCCTGTAAAAGTTTGATAATCACATTATTGATGTAACTAAAGTTCATTAAATCAAACAGAAAAAAAAAAAAACAACTTAAGCAATCAAATCCCAAACCTGTAATAATCGTAAAGCACAGTACTGACTGACAGCAGGACCTTCCAGTTTGGCAATGACCTGTTATATTCATATGAAATTTATTAAATTTAACTAAGCAAGTCTAAAATATACTTAATACTACAATAATACCAGAAAAAAAAATCCTATGTTATATTTTTTAAAGTAACAGTGCACCATGTGAGAGAATAGTCTAACCGCTCAGAAAATTTAAAACCTAATAAATGTCAGAATTGTCATTCCTAATGCAACATTCAATTCATAAACCAATTCTTTCAGAAAGGAGAAACCTTGGCATGAATAAAAGAACAAACTAATTATGATTTAAAATTGAATCAAACAAATCTTATTATAAGAAAGCAAGCACAGAATGATAAAATATTAGCATTCCTACAGATAAAGGGACCTATTAAGAAAGGCAAGTAAGTCTTACAAGTATATAGCATGCTGCAGTGCGGTACCATCTACCTTGAAAGCATTCCTCAAACAATCTATACAGAAACCCCCAAAAGAATTAGACATCCAAAATATACAATGAAAAAACATTTACAACAAAATTTCACATAGTAATCAAAGTTGAAATTAAAATGAAAAGCATAGATGCTTGAAGGGCATACTCAGTTGATCTTCCAGCAGCAGCAAATAAATCTGCCCAATGACGACCATCGGTTTTTCTTGCAACACTTACAACAACATCAAGGTACTCTGGAAAATTCCTGATCAGGTCACAGGTCTTCTCTAAAAGGGAGCTTTTAACAGGTTTAACAACTGAGATCTGGTTCTTGTTCACATTTGGCCTGGAATAATTGGCGTGACAATTAAACAGCCAACACAAAAACCATAAGGCAACTAAGTTTTACACCAAGAAATCACTGCATCCATGCTTAAGCAAAGGAAAACGCAGAGAAACTACAGCCAACTACACCACCAAACTTCCTCAGCTCAAATTAATATCATATTTCAGATTACAGGAATGATCGGATCATGAGATGTAAGTCCTGCTGATTTATAAATGAAGGCTTCAGCAGGTAAATTTCAAAGTGTTTGGGGTTTATAACTTCTAGACAAGTTTTCAGTTTGAAGAAAACCAAAATATTGATCCAACCAGTGAATTAAACTCTGTTTTTATGAAGGCTGTTAAAGGTGAATGGCACCTTTAAGGCACTAAAATCAGCAGCCAGAACACATGATGAAATATTTACAAAAATATAAACTTTTACATTGTAACTATTATATTTAACGTATAAATCAAGTCTAACAAAATTCCATATTATTTAAAAACTATATGATATTTTATATACAATATCAAATCTAAAATACAAGCAAATAGCTATTATCAGATTACAGTACACATCTACAAATGCCAAAATATCTAAAATTTTGATTTACATGATCACAAGAATAATATCTCATGATTCAATAATTGCATTGATGAAATTTACTTCTTGAAAAGTGTTTTTAAAAGTGTAATTATACATAGTATGCCACTTACTTAGTGTTGATTGGTTCTGTCACATTTTTAGAGTATTAACATTTCAAGATTGAAGTACCTGGATATATCTGCTTCAAATACTGTAAAAAGAAGCCACTCTAGACAATGTGAAAAATGAGGCTTCTCGGCTGATAGCTCTGCCAGCCTTAAAGCTTCCTCAATTTTGTCCCTCTAGAAGAAACATAAATAAACAGGAAATAATCAGACAACTATTCCTTTTCTCTATAGAACAGGAGTTTTTTATTAAGAGAGAAATGATAAGTTAAAATAAAGGGTCTAACATGGCTCAAAAAAAATCATAAAAAATAAAAGCAACAACCCCGCAACTTTAACCAGAGAATTGCAGGCTCCCAAAACTCTTTGAATATGTGAATGTGACAGTTCTTAAATCTTATTTAATCTATTTTTCTTATACAATAGAGGTGAGAAATAAGAAGAGTAGAAACTCAGAGAATAAGCAATCCTTATAAGAAATATAAAAGACATATATGTTCCATCTAGAACAAAAACAGGACAAAATCTGTTTGACAATTCACACATCCTCTGTGATAGTTCTGAATTATTTTCTTATCAAACTCTTTGCATGTTTCAAAGCAATGGATCACAAATTATGGCAAATATGAACAAAGACTATGACAAATTCAACAAGATTAAAGACCAATTCTACTTTATATATAGTGCCTCTGAAAGTAAAAAATTGAAACTCTTATCAAACTTCTCAAAGACCAACATCAATAATGAAAATTGCAATTTTCTCTATTGCTTTCTTAGATACTTATGTTCATTACACTGTTCATATGATACCTAGTAAAAATATACCTTTGACTCCATTTCTTTTAATTTAATATTCGTATGTGACCCCAGGGTGGGAATATACATGATCGTCAATCAGAATTCAAATCATAAAGTTGCCTTAATTTATGATCATAATCCCTCTGAAAGATTCAAATTGCTTATGAAGTCACAGGCAATATAAAATCTGAAGGAAATTGGAACTCAATTCATAAAATTGGAAAAATCAAGTGATTTTTTTCGACTTCATAATCTGATCCATTTGAAAGGTTTTTGACCCAGTGTAATCTGTTGACCCAGTTTTAAAGTTAGTGGCCCTAGATTTGGTTCTATACTGTTTGAAGCTTGTCTCTGCATGACTGCAAACCCTAACATCAAAGTTGTTGTTGTTGTTGCTGCTGCTAAATCAAACCCTGAACCTAACCACCATTATTCTCCCTCCGTCTGAACAAAGCTGCAACCACCATTTCTGATGAAAGTTCTATTATTTTGGTGTTTAACCTTTGCTTTATGGTCAACAATGAAGAATCAAGCTGCGATTCAGTAAGTAATTGTTCAACTGATTCTAAAAGCTATGATCAATTATTAATTGCATTTAAGGAAACGCATGATAAAGCTAATAGACTTGTTGTCATATGTAATAAGCTAAGAAGTGCCAATAATCTTCTTGAACCTAAGGTTAAGTCTTTAGAAAAAGAGCTGCATAATGCTAAAACAGAATTAGTTACTCTTGAATTAATGTGTTTGCATGCTTCCATTAAAACCTGTGAAAACTGCAAAGGTTTAGAAAATAAAGTAGAATATCTTCTAAAAACCTTATCTAAGTTTACCATGGGTAGAGATAATCTTGAAACCATTCTAGGTTCTCAAAATGCTGTTTTAATAAAAATGGAATATAATATAACCCTGGGAAGAAGAAGAATGTTAAAAGATTATCAAGCTTCTTTGTTTCTGCTAAAACAAAGTATTCTTCTTTCAATAATTTTAAACCAATGCATTCAGTTTCCTGTTTTTATTGCATGAAGTCTGGTCATATTATATTGATTCCATTTTCTCAATATAAATAAAGCACATGCCTTGTCTCGTAAACACACAGGTTCAACTCAATACCTCTCTATTTATTATAGTTTAACAATGATTTTTACCCACCTCTAGATTTAAGGTAAAATCCTGATTTTGATTGCAGAGATGATATTTATTGGTTCATATAGTGAATGCATGCCATACTAAAAAAAATCCTTTAAAGTATTGAATGAAAAAGGCAACCAAGAGACCAAAAAAACCCAAAAATAGAATATGAACCAAGAGCTCAAGAAATTATAACAATCTTCAATTTAACTCAATGCAGTACCTGAAGAAGATGGCGGAGTAAGCAGTGAAGTATTGTTTGTGCTTGAGGAGATGGTTCAAAACATGGAAATTCAGCACTTGATGAAAATGACATTCTCTGGGAAACACCAACAACTACACCAGCATTTGGAAGAAGACCCAAAGGGTAAACTTCACGATCAAACTCCAGCTCTGGGTCCAACTAAAAATTGTGGCAAATATCAGAAAATTAACTGATTTCAGAATGAAGGAATGACTGAAGTTATTTGTTTCAAATAGAATAAATTGTTTTTTCTTTACAAGATCTATTATCTACCAGATAAATTGTAAGACAATGCAGAAATTACTCAATAAAGGAAACAGAGTAAAGAAGATAAGAAGTCAGATATGATGTGTAGTTCTTCATTTAGAGTGAAACCAGAGTATTATAATATGAAGCCAATCACATACACAAACTACGTGGACCTTCAATTGCATGTGATTTCTTCATAATTATAATACAATATAAACAAAAAAATCTGAAAGGATGAATACAATGTCAAATGTTAAGGGAAGAAAATTTTGAATAAATGAATATGAGGTAATGCAGTATGTTCAACGCAGCCTACAAGGTTGTAAACATCCTTTCCGGTTAATCTATACCTGTAAGAAATCTTCCTGCTTAAAAGGATTAGCACCTGGAGATGGATACCAAACCTGCAACAGTAAACTTCCATGTAAAAAATTATCAGACAGAGTAAAAAGGAAATACACCACAGGGTGAATCAAGAGTTAAAAACCTAGTCAAATTTAGGGAAGTACATACAGCGAATAGGAAAGATCTTAACAGTTTACCTGCATTCCCCGATGACCATAATCTAACCATGAAACTTCTTCAATCAAATTTGTTTTATCCTCAGACTGGCCACAGGTGACCCAAAACAGTTCGACCGAATCAGTAAGATTTCTCTCCCGTCCATCATCCAGATCAAGAAGTGAAAGCTCCCCGTTTGCCCTCAATATCAAACATCTAGAACAAAAAACACTTTCATGAGGAATGTAATGTGAAAATATAAGCCCACCTCCTCCTGCATTGGATGCTTCCATCCTAGTTAATTTTTCTTAGCACAAAACAATAAGGAAAAAAAATTTCTCAAGATGAATTATTAGTTAGAGAAAAATAGCACTAAGGACAGCAACAAAATTAGAGAAATAGCGAACCAAATTGGAGAAAGTAAGTAAGGCTGTTCACAAGAACATATACCTAGCTGGCTCTCTTGTTAATGAATCTGATGAAACTGAACTGTAATTGTTTGAAATAGATTCTCTTGGAAGTTGATCAGGAATGAATCGCATCGCAGCAGGATGGCTCTTGGCAGTCATAATTGAAAGTTCTCGTACTGCAGAAAGCTGTTTGTCATGTTATCACTTAAAAATGTATAACAATGCAGGATTTATAGAAGAAAACTTAAATAAATAAAAAGGGCATAACAAGCAATAGTCTTACTTGAGGCCAAAAAAAGTAGAAGAACTATTTGAAAGTATGCATTTACCTGTAAATCTGGACTTCCTGAAGGAGATAATTCACCAAATAATTTCACATGGAATATGTGGACATCAAATGGTCTATAAGTAAGCAGCATATGATCTTGGTACACATCCATCACCATTGGTTTAGCAAGCAACGGTTTTCGACAGAGTAATGAACTTTGATCAAGGTGATAGCTTGGGTAAAAGAGCAATTCATACCTGAAGATAAAATGAGGAGACACAAGAGACAGTGGATTTAGAACAAAATGGTGTTGCATAATGCTACAAAAAGACATAATTTAAATGAGACCTATTTCTTTTCTTGTGTGTGGACATCTACTAGAATTAGGCTTTTTCATACATGTACATTGCTCAACACCACTTGATTATGAAAGATATTTTGACTAGCACTAAAATTTGTGAAGCATCAACAACATGTAACATGTTAAGTGACAAGAGTATCTCACGTGTTGGATGAATCAACATAGTTGCAGACAACAACAATTTTGCCCAGCCATAACAAGCCTTTACACTGAATCTTTTGCTCTTGAGTAACATCTCCAAATACTCTCCATCTTTTCAGTCGTATGTCATACAATATCAAACCATGAAGACCAGCAATAGCTAAGTACATCCCATCCTGGCTGGCTGCCACATGTTGAACAGGCCAGTTTTGGGAAATATAAGAAACCTGCACAAGCTTTTCAACTTTAGAAGGGATTTCCATACAGCAAATTACATGTTCACAATTTGACAATCAAACACGTAACTGGAAGCTTAAGATGTAGCATTTTAAGTTCATCCGTCTCTTCTGACTGCACAATGAGTAGACGGTCTTCTCCATAAATCACTTGACGGATATATGTAGTGCCTGAAACACCTCTGCTAAGACAGCATTTCCCAAATGAGAACGATAGAATTCTCTCGGAACACCCCTCCTCAATAGCATAAAGTCTATATCCATATTCATCCCACTGCATCAGTGAGGTACCACCCATCAATGATTCATACTTACAATCATGGTTTGATTTAGCAATTGGGGAAGACATGGAACTTAAGCCTATTTGTCGGACAGTTGACATCAAGCGACAACCAGAAACGGACCAAACTGTAAGCCCTCTTAACTTCCACCCGACTGCAAAAGCGGAATTATCGGGTGTCCAAGCAATGCAACTAACAGGACCAGTGTCATCCATTGAATATCTGCAATTTAATATTTCAAGCCATCAAACCAAACTCCATCTAAATAAAAGGAAAATACTCTCTAGAGTGAGTTCGTATCTAAAGTGCACAAGAGTGTATCCACACTTGATCTTAAAAAAGTATATCATGATCTTACCCACTCAAATTCAATGGTGGATACATCCTTATTTGTGCAATTTATAGATAAGCTCATTTTAGAGGAGCCTTATCTGTAAATGACATTCAACACAAGTCCCAATATACTGTAAGATAGAGATAACTATAGTCATATGTCTTCTTACACTCTGAAATTGCATGCATTCAATAGACAGCAAAGAAATGTAATTTTATAATGACTGGTTTTGGATAACTATGGTCATTGCTGATCTTTCCAATAATGTTAACTGTGACTATATACTTTCAAAACATAAAAAAAAAGTAATAAAAATGAGATAGCATTAACATCAAGGATACATAACACAACATTAGACCGGGTATTTATTCATAATCTTTGAGAGAACTTGTGTGTCAAGCTTGGAAAAGTATATCATGAAGGTTTCAATCTGATACTGATTCCTTAGATGTATAATAAACAAAACTTACCCCCAGTCATACAAAGAGACTGCACGTATAAGTGATACTGATTCTGCCAAATCATACAACTCCACTGTTCCTCTTTTAGTACCAACAGCAAGAATTTGCTGCTCTAGAGCTACTGAGGCACAGACAGCATCCCCACCAGACAACCTCTTTTCTGCTTTGATACAGTCAACTTGCTTTAGGCCTTTTTTACTCACAGAACATGAGACAAGTTGCCCATCAGAATACAAGACAAATAGCAACCTCAATGGAAGGCAAAGTTCAAGTTGATTGATTTCAGACTTTTTAGGAATAACATGGTTGAACATAACAGACTTCGGTTGAGTTTTAGGAGAAAGACCATTCTCTAGTGTAGGTGGCAGTTGAGAACTGTCAAAGCTAGCAGTGGGTTGTGGATCAAATTCAAAAGCCCCAAAGAACTGTTCAGGAGATCAAAAAATCATAGTAATATTGTTAAAAAAAAATTATTGTATTACATGGCTGAATATTGCTGGATATCAATGATCATACAATGTCCAAAATTGTTTAGTCGAGTATTTTAAATTACCTCCCCTTTCCAAGACATGCTGTATAAAGTTCCATCAGAAAGTCCGAGTAACATATGTTTGTTATCACAGACAATATTGCTCCTGGCAAAACAGTAGAATAAAAAGAAGTATCAAAATCACACTGCAAATGGCTTCAGATTTAAACTATGATACAGAGTGAAGCACAGAAAGTTGACACTTTCTAGGAAACATTGAGGAATTAGAAGTTTATAACTTGGTATGGCCAGTGGGTTAAAAAGAGATCGTGTAGACACCCAATTGTGATAATAATTAATAACCCATAATATGACACATACCGTTGATACCAATAGTTACTTTGTAAAGCATTGGCCCTTACACAATCAAATGGATACAGACTTTTACAAGAGGCATATTCTTCAGAGCTAATACAATACTCCTTCTACTTTTTATTTACAAATACCTATACTCTTTACTTCTCTCTTCATTTCCTATCTATCAGGAAGACATTACACTCAATTTCAACTATCACAAACTAATAAACATACGTTTTGTTGGTTTTGTAAAATGGACGATATACAATTTTTAATTACTAAAAAAAACTCTATTCAATTCACATTCCACAATCCATACCAGTAGGAGTCTAATACTTTTGTTCAATCAAACTAATTCATTTCATATAGATGAAGAAAATTATAAAATCAAAACGAGAAGGAAACTTACACAGACAAATCCTTTACTGCAAAAGGAACTTGCTCTGTAAGCAGAAGAGAAATGATAGCAAGGCACAAAGCAGGTGGATGTCTCCCACCAGTGTGTATTCTTTTATCCGAGAACTGGACTTTGAAAATATGAAGAAAGAAGCTAGATGTCTGCAGATGGAAAATATAGAAGCATAAGGAAGATGAATATGACTGGATGATTTATACTTAGAAAGTAAAGTTGGTCATTCCTTAATCATATATCAAAAGACTAGCAAACTTACAAGAATAGCAATTAATTTGGCATCAGGGCTCCACACGGCCTGCAAGTTTTCTCCTTCCCTCTGCAATGAATCTGAATCTCTCTTGTACTTCCCCAATCTCACTCTATGCTGAACCAACAAAAAATCATAAACACTGTTAAGCCCAAACTCTTTATACCACATTACAGCAATCATCCCCATATATCCCATGAAACCCACTTCATCTTTCATCCTAAAATTTAAAAATAAATATATACCCATTATACTTAACTTCAATTACCCACATTTCAGAAACTCACCTCCATCAAAACCCAGTTAACATTTTTTCCCAAAAAAAAAAAAATATTAACACAATTGAGTATAATCACAAATTCCCAATAAACTCGCATTAATGAAAACCAGTCCACACACAAAAACAACACACACACATTGATTCAAACACCCACATTTAAGAATCCCACCTCCAGGAAAACCCATATCAATTCTCTCAAAAAACAAAAGAATTTATACAGAACCCAACCACACAACCGGTAAAACACGGATCCATGTACCTGGGAAGTGCTCCAAAGTTCAAAGTGAGTGGGGGAGACAACGAGCAACGTGCGATTGATGACTTTGAGGTACACAATCTTGTGTGCAGATGCACACAGTCCTTGCTCGAGAAGGATGACCTGAGGCCACCCATATGCCATATACATGTTTTTCCTCTTGTCTTCTCAGATTTGGTTGTGATTGTTACAATCTGTGACGGATCTAGAATAAGCAGAGCGATATGAGGAACTGCAAAACCGAGATCATGAGCATTTCCTAAGGACGCTAATTGTTCAGCTTTGATCCACGATTCGGATTTGCGATTGGAACAACAACAACCAAGTTCAACTACAAGGCCACCCCAACAACACACTGAAAATTAAATTAGAATATCGTTTTTCTCACAGAAAATTGTATGCATAGTAATACTCATAAATAATAAATTAATAACAATTCATCTCTATACATCAATCTATATGCCACGTAATAAATATTTTCTATTAATTTACATTGCCATACAATTCAAATATATATATATATATATGTATATATG
>Ga0123341_1002503_pt1 | contig 15164 bp, 8 predicted proteins | sample Turbeapinknodule_FD_89959 | JGI IMG/M metagenome (GOLD analysis project Ga0123341, IMG submission 89959) | Root nodule microbial communities of legume samples collected from Mexico - Turtle bean Mexico pink nodule | ecosystem: Host-associated > Plants > Roots > Nodule | place: Mexico: Nepantla... | reverse complement strand
GTATAAGTTTCATTAATAATATATTATTTTTTAGAAAATTTGATTAACTATTTTTACTAAAAGAATTACCTTTTTACCATTATTATTATTTTTTTTTATCACTGGGTGTTATTTTCTGAGGAAACTGTCATTTTCTCAGGAGAAGAGAGAAAAAAGCAGGCATGTAATTCATTTGTTGGTCTTGTGTTTTCTTCTTGTTCAAATTCACTGTGAGTGGAAGTGTTGGAACTTGGAGGTAGTGAGAATGGAGAGGGAAAGGGGAAAGAGGTGGTGGAGGGTGAAACAGAAGGAGGACTTGGTTTCCCTTCTGCGGAAATCATGGTACCATTTGAGGTTGTCGATCCGACACCCCTCTCGGGTTCCAACCTGGGATGCCATTGTCCTCACTGCCGCTAGCCCCGAACAAGCTCAATTGTACAATTGGCAACTGGAGCGGGCCAAACGCATGGGTCGGATCTCCTCGACCACCGTCACCCTCGCCGTACCCGACCCTCTCGGCTGCCGGATCGGATCCGGCGCCGCCACTCTCAATGCCATCCACGCCCTCGCCCTCCACTACCGTCACTCAATCTCACCGACAAATGGAAATGGAAGTGACGATGCAGTTTCTGTTTTGGAGAAGAAGCACATACTGTTGCTCCATGCTGGAGGTGATTCAAAACGGGTGCCGTGGGCAAACCCAATGGGGAAGGTGTTCCTGCCACTTCCTTATTTGGCTGCCGATGACCCTGATGGCCCCGTTCCCCTCCTCTTCGACCATATTCTTGCTATTGCTTCTTGTGCAAGACAAGCTTTTGGAAATGAAGGTTATTCATCACTTCATATACTGTACACATTTGAAACAGCTCTTATCGGGGCTTATTTGGAATAGTTTTATGTACATGCTTGAATTTCAGTTATCGTAGGTACTTTTACTTCGAAAACAGCTCTTGTCTTCATTTTATGCATTGTAATTCAAAAAGTTAAATAGTTTTTGCATGTGACGTGATTAAACATGACCAAAAAGTGTTTTAAGATGTTCAAACTGTTAACTTACAGAATTCTTTCAATCCTCACAGGTGGAATGTTAACCATGACCGGTGATGTTCTCCCATGTTTTGATGCATCCCTCGTGTCTCTTCCTATGGACACTTCCTGTATCATCACTGTTCCAATCACCCTTGATGTTGCTGCAAACCATGGAGTCATAGTTGCGGCTGAAACTGAACATTCAACTCAAAATTATTCTGTCAGTTTAGTTGATAATCTCCTGCAGAAACCTTCTGTAGATGAGCTAGTTAAAAGTAAGGCAATTCTAGCTGATGGTAGAACACTTCTTGATACTGGAATAATAACAGTTAGAGGTAAGGCGTGGTTGGAGCTTGTTACACTCGCATCTTCCTGTCAGCAAATGATTTCAGAGCTCCTAAAGAGCAAACATGAGGTATACTAAGTTGCTTACTATGAACATATTTTGTAGTTTTAGAGATGGAAAAGAAAAGAGAAGAAAGTAACGATTAATAAATTCTTTGTTTTGCATGTGTACACAGGGATATGATACAAAACAATTTGAGAGATAAGTTTATTTGACTTTACAAAAATAATTATGAATATTTGTAATTGAATCATTTTGTTCTATTTGTTAAGGTCGAGAATGCCATTTAATGTAAGAAGAGATATAATTACGCGGGACTTAATATCTGTTGCAAAGACTTCTTTCCAAATCTGTATATATATGGACTAACAGGATCATGGAAGTGGTATCCTCCTCACATTTGTTTTTTTTTCTTACATTCTGCAACATGATCCAATAACTGAGCATGATGCTGTTCTATTGACTACTCCGTTTCATACACTAATTTCCATTTTGCCAAACAAATTATAAATTTGTAAATGTTATAAATACACCAGGGACTCTTTTCTACTCATTACAGTGTCAATCATATCTTTGCGTAGTTTGGTTTGAGTGCTCCTAGAAGTTTGTGCTTTTTTAGTCTTCTACTGCATATTCCTACTACTACAAGCTCACCTGACCTGAGATACCTATTCCTTGGGCCACTGTCTTGGTTATATAAAATTTTCTCTAGAGTTGTGACGCAAGGATCTCAAAACTTGTTTGGTAAAATGTGAAGGTAAATTATACAAATGCATTGTTGTCGAGAGATCTCTATTAATCCTTTTATGTAACAATATTGCTTGGAAATTCTGACCCAGGTTCTTAGGTCCTACTGCAGTTACTTTGGTTCGGCACCATGCTATAATGCTAGGTTTTCTTTCCAATTTAAAATTTTTTACTTAACGATTATTTATTTATTTTTCCCATTTGGATAGTTTGGTTATCTAACGTTTGGATCTTTCTGGAATGATTGCTATTTATTTGTTTATGTTTCTTCAAATGAGCAGTACATTACAATTGACAGAACTAATTTATAGTGTTATTTGAATAGCATGGAATCTGCGCAATTGTTCCTACTGAAGCACTTGGTGCTCTAATTCATTTGTAGAACAATGGAGGTATTTTATCTAAGAACAGACTATTTGTTGTATAGATGAGTTTATATGAAGATCTGGTTGCCGCCTGGGTACCTGCAAAGCATGAGTGGCTAAGAAAGCGTCCTTTGGGTGAAGAACTAGTCAATAAATTGGGAAACAGGAAGATGTTCAGCTACTGTGCCTGTATGTCAAGTCTAATTGCAATGTTATCTTTATCTGTGTTTCTCCTCTTATCTATCTGTACTAAAACTCATATTTTTCCATTTCAGATGATTTGTTGTTCTTGCATTTTGGAACCTCAAATGAAGTTTTAGATCACCTCAGTGGTTTTGGCTCAGAACTGGTTGGTAGAAGGCATCTGTGTTCTATTCCAGCAACCACTGCATCTGACATTACGGCATCTGCTATTATTCTTTCTAGTAAAATTGCACCCGGCGTCTCAATCGGAGAAGATTCTCTTATATATGATTCATCCATTTCTGGTGAAATGCATATTGGCTCCTTATGTATAGTGGTTGGTGTCAATATACCTCTTGACGACAATTCAATCAAGTTCATGCTTCCAGATCGTCATTGTCTTTGGGAGGTTCCATTGATTGGAAATAGGGAGCGAGTTCTAGTATATTGTGGCCTTCATGATAACCCCAAAAGTTCACTCTCTAAAGATGGTACGTTTGGTGGGAAACCTTGGAAGAAAATTTTATATGATTTGGGTATTGAAGAAAGTGACTTATGGGGGTCTGCAGGCCCTGATGAAAAATATTTATGGAATTCAAAAATATTCCCCATACTTCCGTATGTTCAAATGATGAAGGTTGCAATGTGGTTGATGGGCTTAGCCAATGGAAAATGTGAATCCATGCTTACTTTGTGGAGATATTCTCGGCGCATCAGTTTGGAAGAATTGCATAGATCTATTGATTTTTCAACAATATGCATAGATTCTAGTAATCACCAAGCTGATCTTGCAGCAGGAATTGCAAATGCTTGCATCAGCTATGGCATGCTGGGGCGCAATTTGTCGCAATTATGTAAAGAAATTCTTCAAAAAGAGGGTTCTGGAATTGAAACATGTAAGGATTTCCTAGCTATGTGCCCCATAGTTCGGGAGCAAAACTCTAATATACTTCCCAAAAGTCGGGCATACCAGGTGCAAGTTGATCTTCTTCGTGCTTGCAATGAAGAAGAGACAGCATGTGAGTTGGAGCCCAAAGTTTGGGCTGCTGTGGCTGATGAAACTGCTTCAGCAGTACGATATGGATTCAAAGGTACATGTTTTAATCATGTCCTAGGATGCCATTCACAAAACAAATTTGCAAACAGTTTAGGGCATCTATCTTGCTTTCAATTTTTTTGGTGGGAGAACAGGGAGGAATCTTGGAACAACTTGATGACTTGACTTTTGTTCAACTTAACAGAGAAAATACACACGATTCATTTAATGATTTTTAAACATAGGATAAGTTATCTAGAGAAATGATTATGAGAATGCAATATTAAATTATTTTAAAAAAAGTAGGATCATTTGCTGCTTTCCACAGGCTACTTAACTTTTAAGGCACAGTATATTGCAAAATTTCTTTTCCACGATATTGTTTATTAGCACACTTAGTATAACTATAAACTATAAACTACCTGCTGGTTTCAAAATAATCAATGGAAATGTAAAGTATGTTGATTATTTTTAAGAAGAATGCGCAATTTTTATACAAAGATCAATTAATGTAGTGTTAGGAATTTAGCTTCTATGTGCAATTCATGGTGAGTAATATTAATTTCTCAAAGTGTTTTCTCTCTGTATATTATTGTTACCTCTCAAAATACTGGAATAGAGCATCTAAAAGAATGATTAATTCTATTCAGGATCATTTGACGCCAAAAGATTGGTAACAACTTCTTTTAAGTTAGTCTTTTCACTATTTGTAATATGATACTCTCCATTACTTTATATGTGTATAAATTATGAATAACAAGACCGTTACGTCTTAACTCATGCAACAAAATTAGAAATATGAAGTTTTCTGAAGCTGAAACCTGTCTTTTCTGCAGAACATTTATCAGAGTCTCCTGGTAGCCGTTCCGGTCAGGAATTCCAGAATAACAATCACAATAGCTGCATTCATCAGTCTTTCCATCCTAGAAAGGTTAAAGTAGAATTACCAGTTCGTGTAGATTTTGTTGGGGGTTGGAGTGATACTCCTCCATGGAGCATTGAGCGTGCTGGATGTGTTTTGAATATGGCAATAAGCTTGGAGGGTTCTTCACCAATTGGCACCATCATAGAGACAACTAAAACAGAAGGAATATTAATTACCGATGATGCAGATAACCAGTTGTTTGTTGAAGATTATACATCTATTTGTGCACCATTTGATGGAGACGATCCATTTCGGCTGGTCAAATCTGCATTACTTGTGACTGGAATTATTCATGATAACATTCTTGTAGATATGGGCATGCACATCAAAACATGGGCCAATGTCCCCCGTGGCAGTGGATTGGGTACCTCTAGTATCTTAGCTGCTACAGTGGTGAAATGCCTTCTCCAGATAATTGATGGGGATGACAGCACTGAGAATGTTGCTAGACTTGTTTTGGTGTTGGAGCAACTTATGGGTACAGGAGGTGGTTGGCAGGACCAGATAGGAGGTTTGTACCCTGGGATTAAATGTACTTCAAGCTTTCCAGGAATTCCCTTGAGGCTTCAAGTTTTTCCCCTGTTGGCTTCCCCTCAGTTAATTTCCGAGATGCAGCAAAGACTTCTTGTGGTATTTACTGGTCAAGTAAGTAAACAGTTTGTTAATAGAAATATACATCTGGTATTCCTACACAGAGAGCTCTGCTTCAAAGAGACTCTTTTCAGTGTTATTTGCCATCTGATATTACCTTGTAGTAAGTTGATCTTGCAACTAATGATCTTTGGGTAACTGTGTTTTCTGTTGATGGCATACGGGAAATCATTTGTATGTGGGATTTGTTATTTATTTTGCTTTGTTTCCTTTCTTTATACAAACAACAGCTAAGTCTTATCACAAAACGTTCAAATTTTAGTCAGTTTTGTAATTTTGTAGCTACAGCTGCTCTTCATTTAATTCAATAACAACTATAATTAACTTTGATTTCTATTGTATGTTAAACTGTTTTTGGTAGGTTCGACTTGCACATAAGGTATTGCAGAAGGTGGTTATTAGATATCTTCGCCGTGACAATCTTCTTGTATCAAGTATCAAACGCCTTGTTGAACTGGCAAAGATTGGGAGAGAAGCTTTGATGAACTGTGACTTAGATGAACTTGGTGATATCATGCTAGAAGCTTGGAGATTGCATCAGGAACTTGACCCTTACTGCAGCAACGAGTATGTTGATAGTCTGTTTTCTTTTGCCTCTCCGTACTGCTGTGGCTACAAGCTGGTTGGAGCTGGTGGTGGGGGCTTTGCTCTGTTGCTTGCCAAGGATATACAGTGTGCCAAGGAACTGAGACACAGACTAGAACATGAAAAACATTTTGACGTGAAAATATATGATTGGCAGATATTCCTATAATACGTGGTATGAATACCGATATTTTGTTAGTGTTAGACAGTTGTATTTTTTTTTTATCAAATTTATTTTTCCATTCTTTGTATATTCTATTCTGTATATTGGATCGGGGTCCATTATCTTGAGGATGATTATATCTCTTAATGTATTCCCTCTTACTGAACAAAACATGTTATTTTTAAGGAATTAATTAGTATATTTTATTTATAATATTAAATGTTTAACTTGTGATTTTTGTATTTTACCTGAATAAAAAAAAAATCTGCAAACACACTAAATATTTGCTAGTTAAAATTTAAAGAAATTCTTAGAATATCATTAATGTATGGTTCATGTTGAACACCATCAGATTATGAATTTATAGCGAAGCAACAGAACGAGAAATGGAATAACACAGAAATAGGAATTTGTTATTTCAAGTGAGGAGATGCCTATAGAAATGGATGTACAAATGTACAATTTACTTCATATTTCACCTTGCCAAATCTTGAGCCAAATCTGGAATAAAAACGGAGTGATTGATAGTTCCAAGGACATGTTCTGTACTGAATTTTCTCATAATAAAAAATTGAAATGTATCCTGTGATTGTTTAATTGCCTGTCATCAAATACGTAGCAAAGCAGATATCCAATATCCATTAATTTTTACATATAGCAATGACAAACATGAAGGATGCAAACTAAACACGAAATTGAGAATAATTTTTTTCTTGCTTGGTCTCTAGTGAGACGAATGGTCATTGAGAAGTGAGGTGCCTTTGGATATGGTCACACTGCAAGCCTATGGATATGGTCTCTCTCTCACTTCAAACTGCAAGCTTATCTTAAATTATTAAGGAATCGTAAAAGTAAGAGCTGTGATTTCAGATATATGTTAAAATAACAGTTAGAAAATCCACGGAAAATCATACTTGACATAAATAACCAGTAATAGACATACCAGTTGAGCCTCCTTAATAATTTTGTTGCACACTAAAGAGTGACAGAGAACGTGTTAATCATTTTCCATCTTTGCCATTTATTCATTATTTCTTTACAAAAGCAGTGACGTGAAAAAGAAGAGTGATAAAAAGGGTTAAAAGGGAGGGAGGGGTATCACTTGTTCATGTGGCAAAGAATCCAAAGTCCCATGGGTTCCTTTGCTGCAGAAACTTCTTCACTTTTTCTTCCCAGCCATGTTGCTTTTTGGGATCCAACATGTAAAATTCGATACTTTATTGCAATACTGATACATCAATCAAACTCCATAAAATATAATCAATAATACATTCTAAAATGGTAGTTAGATAGATATATTTTTAATGATTAATATTAATTATTTGTGCATAGAATTTATATTAAAGGATTATAAGTCTGGTTAAAATATACATTTAAACACATATTAAGTATTAACATAGTACTTTTTGTTTATGAAACTTCTTATAATTTTTATGAAATTCACGCAATACTTCTCAGTCTATTTTTAAGAATACATTGTATTGATTGATATCTCTTTTTGACTCAAGAAGCTCATATTATTTCTTTTTGGATAACTTAGGTAGATTCAGTGTGGCATGTGATAAAAAACATGGCAACTAACAAAATGGTGCCACTAGCAAGTTGGTGGGCTGCATGATTTGCTTGTCTCCTAACAAAACTCGTCTCAAAGTTTGGAAATAACTAGGTTTCTGTATACGCATGTTTATGAACAGACCTAATAAAAAAAAAGTGTTAACCCACCTTGAATTTCATCTACAGCAACTTTACAAACAAGCTCAATAATGACTATGTTATAGTTCAGACTTGCTAACCAAGTGATGGCTTTCCATGCAAGCCACTGCCTTCAGAGTGTAGAGATTTTGCTTGGATAAAATACTGGACTCGTAGACACAAACCCGCTCCATATCTTACAAGGGAAGGGAACAAAGTTGCATCAGCATTGCATTTTAAGGAGCCCTCCATAGGTGGCTACTAAGAGTCAATGACCATTCTGCAAGTAGCAGACACTTGTTTTGGATGCATTTTTTTTCGCTGGGTCAACTTCTCCATTGCGTTCTGAATAACAGCCCTAGGTGAGCATGCTTTATCCTCCCAGATTTTGCAATTCCTTCTCCGCCACAGGGACCATAAGAGCATGGCCACCTTCCTTTTAGTAGCTAGTGGTGTAACCTCCAAAACCCTAAAGAGGACATCAACAAATCTTTCTGCTATTCTACTGACCTAGACCTGCTTCTATCCAGAAGTTTTGTACCTAAGCGCACTCAAACCTCATCTAACCACTAAATACCTTAGAAGTATGGATGTTATGACAAACAGAACTTGGAGTATGGCCCAAAACTACCTCCAAGAAGAACCCCTTTTGGGTGACATTTATCTTTTAGAACTCTTGATATTACATCATCATGGTCGAAAGATAATTTCCAGCCTTGCTTCCCAAACATGGAGATGTCAGAAACCCATTTTTATGCATTCTTTCCTCACAATAAGTTGTTTCCACTGATCCAATTTATTCATCCACCATTGCTTTGGTTTCAACCCCACCAAAAAGAGTTCATCATCCTCTGTAAAGTCTTCGGCTAAGGATTCAAGCAATAGAAAAGTGTTCATATAGCAAGTTAGGATTGTTTGGACCACAAACTTCACAAGAATCTCTCTTCCTACTTTTGATAAATGTTTTTCCCAATTATTAACCTTTCTTCCACACCCTGTCTTCAAGGAAGTTGAACACAGCCTTCTTCCTCCCAATAATAGATGGCAAGTCCAAGTACTTTTTCGTGCCCAAACATTTTTAGACTCCCAAAACAATGTTAATGACTTATTTAACTTACAAGCTCATTTTAGCATCATATAAAATCTTCGTGTTTGCCATGTTAATGGCTTAATGTGCAGCCTTTTCATATTAAGGCTACTACTCTTCATCTCTTTATCTTTCAAATACATAAAACTGTCGTCAACAAACAAGTGTGTTATGATAGGGTCCTCTACGAACTTTTATACCATCCAGATCCCCACAAGCTTTTGCTCTTTTTGATAATATTTATAAATTTAATGATTATAAAATTAAATTCTTAAATTAAAATTAAAAATCATATATATAAACTCATTTAATATGGAAACAGAAAAAAAGTGAAGTCTGCATGCACGTAAACTTCACATAACAAAATTAAACTCATGAAATATATGGAGACTCCACTGAAAAAAATTATAATCGTGACATGTGCATTTCTATTTAAATCCGTAAATCAAGAAAGAAATTTCACAAGTGCAAAAGCAAAACTACTTGTATCTTATAAAAGAAATAATTAAATAAGATTTATGAGTAGCAAAATTGCCACTTCAAATATGTTTACGTTATCTATCTACCCTCAAGGATTATTTATGTATTACGTTAATAGTTTAGTACCTCGACACCGTTGTCCACACCGGGTCAACAGTTAGGAGAAGAGTCCAAAAACAAAAACTAGCCAAAGGTCCATCATTATTAATCACCATCATACCATCCATCCATTCATAATCCATGATGGTGATGATGATCATCACCATCGTCGCTATCGATAGGTGCCACAGAAACAAACATTTAACAAAGGTTAGCATTTGGATTGGTGAGAGTAGTTGATGGAGAAGGTTACCATGATTGCCATATCCACACACTACTACGTTTGGTTTTCAGTTAATTTTCAGAAGAACAATAAAATAATATTCTTGTTGTTGAATAATTAGGATTAGTGTGGGGCCAAGTCCAATATAATAACAAAAGTGGCACTCTTTCTTTCTGCTCTGCTATGCTACAACCACTGAAGCTTGGAGCGGTGTTACGGTGACAGTGGCGAGTTTTAGAGTGAAAGTGAGAAATGGGTCTGATTTCTAACAAGGTGGAGAGATATGAGATCAAGCCTGGCGACCACATCTACACCTACAGAGCTGTTTTCACTTATTCTCATCATGGTCTTTCTTAATCTCTCTTTTTCTTCGCAAAATTAAATTCCGTTTTTTTGTTAATTTTGGATTTTTATTTATTTGAAATGTGTCTTCTGTGATCTAACTTTCAGCAATTGGGTTTTCTGCATCGCCTCCTGCACTCTGTATTTTTTTTGTTTGCCCTTTTTCTGTTTTAGAAAAAATATGCATGATGTGTTTGCAGAATTGCAAGTGGGTCGATAGTGATGTTGTTGAAGGACCCCCGTCCAACGCCACGGGGAAAGCGTTTGTTTTTGCTTTGTCAATTCAATTTGGGTTTCGTGATTTGTAAGAAAAAATTGTTCTTTTTTGACTTTCAATTGATGGGTGTTGGAGAGGATTTATTTTTTCTTCTTTCAATGTTTAAGTTTTCGTGTGATGTTTGCTGGGTCCCGTGACCCTTTTGTTTCTCCTACTCTTCTTGATGTCCATGTCGTTTGATTTTGGTTCCTTTACCCGCTGGTGTGTGGATTCGGACTCATTTTATTTGTGCATATGCTGCTAGCATTGGCACAATGAACATATTTTGTTAAGCTTTATGTTTAGGAGGCATTGCAATAATTTGGAAACATTCAACACCGTGTCAAATTGGCATTTTAAAGCAGAATGTGTATGGGATTGGTCATATGAAATCTGAGCAAATTTATTATGAATTTATTTTCCTGGATTAGGAGTTATCTACGGTTGAATTGATAAAGATTAAGTATTCTCTGCACACAGTTGTAAGCAGAGGTATGTAGGTAGAAGATTTTTGTTCTTTTTCTTTGTTAAAGCGAGGAAGCAAAGCTCTCAATTAAACTAAGGTTTCTTGCCACTCGATGTAAATCGGACTTTATTTGTTTGAAATTCAGCATAATTACCTGTAACTATGAATGAAATTATCATTTGCAGATGTTCATATGGACTGATTGACGAGCATGAAGCAAGTATCATTCAGATTCCACTTAAATTAATCTAATTTAGTACCTTTGGGAGAGAACTTTTGTCATGGAACAAATACTGTGCCTATGTCATGATAGTAACTGTGCTACTATACAAATCATCTTTACAGTTTCTAGAAATAAGTTTGTAGTTCAATGAAAACCTTATAGTGGTTTTGGACAATGGAAGTTCTGTTTCAGGGGTCATTACTCTCTGCGTAGAAGACTGTTGATTGTGGCATCACGGAATTAGAATTTTATGTTACTTAGTCTTTATTTTTCCTTATTTTCTTAACATTGTAGGTGGGTTAACCCTGCCATCAGTTTGGTCTTTTTCTTTCTCTGCCAAATGCTTGGATTATTTTTTGAAATATCACGTGTTTGTCTATTTAAATGTTTCTTTATATGCCTTCGTATTTTGTTACTCTTTTTGTAGAGTTATACCTCTCATTCTAAGTTTTCAAGGTAGATGATGCAGCTAAATAGCTAGGGAATTTATCTTTCCATGAAGATCAATACTATTTTTTTACTATTCAAGGAACAATCTCTATTTTATGACCAATGCGAATTATATCAGCAATGAGTGAACGATTCACTGGAAAGGGAAGCTGAGCTGTGCTTTCTTACTAATAAACAACTAGTCATCATTCTGTTTTTGCTTTACATCATGTATAACACATTTCTTTTACACTGTCTCAGTGTATGCTGCGGGTCAATTATACTTTAGCTTTTCAGCTTTAGTTGCTAAGACCTCCTTGCTTATTTCTAATCCTTACGAAATCCATGATGAAGAATATCTGTCATTGTTTGATTTTGTTAGTTTGAAGGCAAATCCCTACTGTTTGCTTTCCAGTTTGTAAGAACCCGATGTGAGATGATATTGCTTTGTAGTATCAACCCTTCCTGCAGTCTACCGCTTATTCAAGTTAATTTGATCAAGATATATGGCATCTAACTAAATTCAGAATGGATTTAGAAAATCTTGTATATTGAATCAAGCTTAAATTTTATTTTTGCCTATGAAAACAGAACTGTATGGGTATGAGTTTTGGCATTTTGTACCAGGGCACTTTTGGTTTAGACTTTTTGGAGCTCTTAGAGGCAGGTTTTGGGGGGCGGGGGGATTGTTTCTTCTTGTGTAATGGGAATACCACGGTAGCTGTGTGCCGTATAAACTCTTTTGTACAAGTGTTGAAACATCACCCAAATGCTCCCTTTAATTTTATTCATTATTTGCTGATAAAAAAAAAGATCAAGCTTAAATTTAACTTTGATTAAATCTAAATACCATGCAGGCATTTTTGTTGGGGGAAGCAAGGTTGTACATTTCAGACCTGAAAGAAACTTAAAGTCAATTGCTGAGACATCATCAAACTTGGATGATCCAACATCCAACCCATGTCCAACCTTTCCTGACTGTGGATTCAGACAGCTAAACAGTGGCGTAGTTCTTTCTTGCTTGGATTGCTTCCTTCGAAATGGATCTCTTTACTGTTTTGAATATGAAGTTTCATCATCTGTTTTCCTCACCAGAATAAGGGGTGGCACATGCACTACTGCATCATCCGACCCATCAGAGACTGTTATCCATCGAGCAATGTATCTTCTTCAAAACGGCTTTGGTAATTATGATGTTTTTCAGAACAATTGTGAGGATTTTGCCCTGTACTGCAAAACAGGTCTTTTGATACAAGACAGTCAAGGGGTTGGAAGAAGTGGCCAAGCTTCTTCTATCATTGGTGCCCCATTGGCTGCAATGATTTCTTCTCCCCTCAAGTTGTTAATGCCAAGTCCTGTTGGTGTTGCTACTGTAACAGCAGGAATGTACTGCATGAGCAGATATGCAACTGACATTGGTGTCAGAAGTGATGTGATTAAGGTTCCAGTCGAAGATTTGGCTGTAAACCTTGGATGGAATGGTCCTCAGGAGGAGGTCGCTGAAAATGAAACTTCAGACAGACAGATTACTACCACATGATTTAGCATTGCACTTCGTTCTTATACGCACACGAAGCTACTTCGTGCCTCACTGTTTCTTGATACACCAGTTCATAGCAGATGTGTCTTCATGCATGTTACACCTTCTGTAAGACAAGACTGAATGGTTTCTATCTTATTCCTTGCCATAATTGGTGTTTGTCTAGTTATTCAAGTTGTGCATGAGATGAATTTGCAATAATATTACTTACAGTAGTAGTAACTATAATCTGATGTATTCCTTTGAGACAATTTTTCTTTTATTTGCCCATGATGCAACATTGCCTACAATAGTCATTGAACCATCTTGTGCGACATGAAAATCACATTCGATTATATTTATGCTATATTGTTAATCATGTTTTTCACACATTATTAAGTGTTTCTCTACTATGAAGATATTCATTATTTTTAATGATATGGTAACAGTTTTGTGTTGAAAGTTGATAATGTTTAATTTATCCAGGACTACTTTTATGTGTTTGGTAGGAGGCGGCTTTTAATATACACCGCATCTCTGTTCCAAATGGGTTCATGATATAATAGTAAAAAATTGTTGGTAGGTAATAAAATTGGTAACAGTTATAATTAGGGATATCAAAAAACTTTAAATTAAAATATTTCAAAACATCTCATTCTCCACTTAGTCTATGGCACCACCGACACCCCTCACAAGACTATCACTGTGATGTGAAGTCAAACAAAGCTGAAATTGACAGTGATGGAAAATAAAATGCACTAACCTTTGAAGAAGAAAATAGCTATCAGCAGGATAATTAAGAACTTGCTTAATGAACAATATTTTCTTAATGAAGCAATTCTAAACAACTTTTAATGTGAGCTCAAATTTCTCTAATGAAAAGTTACTTCAACCCACTAATATTCTATTCAAACACCTGAATAAGAATCAAGAGATGCTATCTGAAATAACTTTACATAAGTTCATCTGCTCGGTTATATGAATGTTCTTTTCAATAATATACCAATGTTGATTGTGCATTATTTTTAGTGTTGACATCCCTTTTAATTGCTAAGACGTTAGTCCAAATTTATTGAAACTAATTCTAAACTATTTAAATTGAGAAATATGATTTGTATAATAAACTATATATATGGTAATTAAAAAGAAACAGAAAAGGAAAGAAAATTATGAGACGTGGTAACTTATATAAAAGAGAAATAAAAAAATTATTTTAATAAAAAGTATTGTATAAATTGATCTTTTTTATTTACATATACACCTCTTTACAAAATTTACAATTTTAATGTCTACTTCTTGATCTTTAATATAAGACACTTTTAATATAATTACACCACTGAAAATGATTAATGTAGTTGACTTTTAAAAATATTTTATCAATATATATACCAAATTAACTTTCATTCTTAATGACTTTTAAATTTTATTCTCACTACCTATTAATATAAAAACACAATACTTATAATAGACTAGACCAGAAAAATAAATATAAAGTTATGTAGAAATTATAGAATATCCTATTAAAAGTATCAATGATTTCTTTCAAAATTTGTCTTATATTAAGTACCTAGGAAGTATTTTCAATAGATTTCTTTAGAAACACTTATGGTGGAAGTAAATAAGAAAACAAATAGAATAATTTAAAAAAAAAAAATAGTTTATGGGCAAGTTAAAATCACTTTTGAAGAATTTAATATGATTTTTTTTAAAAGTTAAAAATTTACTTTTCTTCAATTTTTTAAAATACTTGAAAGAATATATAAACATAGGTTAAGTATCGAAATAGAACATCACTTTTGTATCAGTGTGATTCCGAACGCATTATTTCTAGGGTTTGAGCCAAATGATATTATAGTCTTCTTAAGAGGAAAAAAAAAGTATTGGAAAATCAAAGACAAAAGATGGAAATAAAGTAAACAAAAATGCTTTAAAAAGGATATAATATAATTTTAGATTTTTTTTCCTTTTTTATGTACACATTGTTCTTCATTGCCTTCGTCTTTGAATGCCACCACTTAACCTTTCTTATGAGAGTACCAACTCATTACACTGTCACCATTTTCAAATAATATTAAAACTGTGTGACTTCTAAAAGTGAAAGCTAATCTTAGAAAAATAGCCCATTCCATGTGTTAACTATATTTGTGCATTATATATATTTTTTACATATATAATTTTTTTCTTAGAAAATTATATACTTTTATCTCCTTGATTATGCTATTACTATTTTTTACTTTCTTTTTCCTAAGTAAGACGTCCTATTAGAAAATCCTTAAATAAAAATATATTATTTAATAAAAATAAAAATAATAGTATTTAAAATAATTTATATTATTAAT
>Ga0123341_1002500_pt1 | contig 15173 bp, 14 predicted proteins | sample Turbeapinknodule_FD_89959 | JGI IMG/M metagenome (GOLD analysis project Ga0123341, IMG submission 89959) | Root nodule microbial communities of legume samples collected from Mexico - Turtle bean Mexico pink nodule | ecosystem: Host-associated > Plants > Roots > Nodule | place: Mexico: Nepantla... | reverse complement strand
GAATTAGGGTGTGAATGATCTCCCATATAAACTATATGATGCTGTATCAAAGCAAATCCAAGAGTTAGTTTAGAGCTTCTATTGTAGCTCAGAGGTTGTGCATGCATGCAACTCACGTAGACACCATGCATGCATAAAGTCCAAGTGAATATGCTCCTTACCTTCGGGGTGGATCCATTTACCAAAGTATACCAAAGGAAAAGGAGAAGGGAGGAATAGCCTAAAACTTTGGTAAACCCCATGATACACTGAAAGGGTCCAGAATAGAAAGCTGGATGTGAAAATGGTGACTAATTTTATGGTTGGTGATTCGTCCATTTTATAGCCAAAACTGACAAACTCACTTGCCCTGACATATAAAAATATTCAGTTGCCGGCTTTATATTTTTCTGTTTATTACTTGGTGGGATTCTTTAGAAAGTAAAATGACATTCACAAAAGGAGATAAGATGAATATATATATTTAACGAACTAACAGCATTTGTACGAATTATAAACAGCAATTATTGGATTCAAACTTGTATCATTCACAGCTGCATTGTAGAGAACTAACACAAATTGTCCAATATTTAAAACATAAAAGGACGATGGGTCTTCCATTTGTCTGAATTTGAGAGTGTTATTGGCAACCACAAATGGCATATGCTCACCCAGATACCAAAAGCTACAGTGCAATAGTCTCTTTTAGAAAGAAAAAAAACAAACTATGGTTCTTTACTGCATGCTTCTTCCAAAGATACTCCGTAATTCAATTGTTTCTGCTATAGGTGTTTATGAGTTAGATCAGATTTTGAAAAATAAAATCCAGAACAATCTATTTTCATTGGTTTGAATTTCTAAAAAAAAAATGCAAAATCCAAATCAATCCGGTTCAATAAAAAATGAAGTGATTTAATTTGAAATAATTCAATCATATATGTAAATACACAATTTTGTCTTGAGATAAATGCAATTTTGTCAAAAAAACTCACACAAAGTTCTATCATGAAGAAAAATAAACTACTTTTATAAGTTAATAATAAGAAAAATATAAAAAATTATATATTTATATAAGAAAATAGTTAATAGTAAAAAAAAAATGCAGCACTAAGAATCCGAACTAACGTGTCCAAATTTACGTTGGCATACCAAGTAGAAATGATTGAATCCTTCTAGTGAGGTTTTCTTGCTTAACACTAGTTTTTCATCTACATCACAAACTATTTTGAAATTATATGTCCATTTGGCTGATCACCTCCCTCACACTTAGAACTGATCGTAACCTGACAGGTTACACGTTACTTCAGATCATCATGTGGCCTTCCAAAGATTCAAACAAAGAGGTGACTGAAAAGTTATCTGTTTCTGTTGTTGACTTCTAACTCTATCAGGAAACCTTGCCAAGAATGTTTTCACATAGGTGAATCACACCTTATACAATTTACATGCTCTTTTAGGAGTAATTTGCAGTGTAAACTAATCTCACATCTGGTTGAACAATCTGTTGAAAACTATATTTCATGGTTAAATTAGTCTGTCTGTTACAGCTTGGTGAAGCACAGCAGCTGAAATCCCCAACTCCCCTAGAATTTGAAAAAAACACTCAAACCTAAAAAGCCCTAAAATTTGTGAATCCTACATTGAAATGCAGACAAACATGAGTAACCATCACCACATATTCACATGAAATTTATTTTTCTGATAATTTCAGACTGTTTTTATACACAATTTATGAGAAGTAAAATTATGCATTTCACTTGATCCTCCAATAGTTCTGTAAATTACAAATCATAACATGTTTAAACTAGTGCAGATAGTCGAAGAAAAATTCCGTCAGAATTATCCTTCCTCTCCGAACTCCTTTGTGAATCTCTCATGAACATCGAGGTCGGCCTTGCTTACAGTGGGTCTTTGTCTAGCAAGTACTTTGTCAAAATCTGTCCTCGATATAGGTGGTGGCAGGATCTGTAGAGCAAACAGGAACATAAAAATTATTACTCTTCAATAATGAGTTAGAAAATGAAATTTTGGAGTCCTACTGTGATCAAAATCTGCATCAGCTTGAATACCTGTGAAGCAAGTCCTTTCGCAGCAAGCTCCTGCATTGTAATTTGTATTGCACTTTGTTGCTTTGGTCCACATGGAATCCACATACCCTCAGAATTCTTAAAGAAAAACATGGCATCTTGGGTTTTGCGAACAGGTTCAAATAAAACATCTTTCACCTGTAGAATAGGTACAATTTACCTTTTACCTTGAAATTCATCTAAATAAAAATTATCATTGTAACTAGGTATTTCACATAGAAGTCCAACTTACACAGACAGATATATCTGAACCTGAAAACCCCCCTGTCTTGCGAGCCAAATGTTCAAAATCGCTTTCGGTCAAATTATGGGGAGTATCTCCTAGGTGAACCTGTTCAATTTATCAACCAAGAAAAAGGCATAGTAAGACCGTTTGCTAGGTTCACAATACATAATAAGACCAATCCTTCGATGAGCATCATCGTGTATATTGCCCATACCTTGAACATGTGTTGGCGAGCCTTCAAATCTGGTAGGGGTATGTATATTCGCTTATCAAAACGTCGCCTTATTGCCTACAATAACAAGTTGATTAATCAAAATAGTATCATCCCATTGACTCAATAAGAATTAGTAACCAGAACTATTTTCTTCTTACCTGGTCTAGAGCATAAGGTGTATTTGTAGCTGCTAGAACAAGAACCTTCTGATCATTGTGTCCTACACCCTACAACGTAAATAAAGTGGAAAACCTACATTATGATGGAAACCTTGAATCTTCTGAATTAGTACAATAAGGGTGCATAATAACATTAATTACAGGGGGAGGGGATAATTCGAACACTACTTTTTGAAAAAAAAAGATACTAGCTACTGTGTTCAGCCTAATAAAAAAAAGCTAAATATGACAAAGACTCGAGTCATTAATCAAAAAGTGTGTGCAACTTTCTATATGGCTAAAAATCATCCAATATGTTACTTTACAGATTCTTTTACAGTTAAAAAAAGGGTAGTAATACTATAACCAAATCTAGGCTAGGCCAGTCAAGTGATTATGGATGCCCAAAAAAAAACAACTGCAAATGTTCACACGACTAAAATATTGAATAATTTATGTCAAGAGTCACAATTTCAGGAAACAAGGAAGTACAAAAAAGAAGAATATAATGTAGATATAAGGTAATTTGCACAATGGTGGAATACTATGAGAAATTTGTAGAATATATCATGTATTACAGTCCTTTCTACATAAAACATGAATCACACAATATCATTCAACTCAATTAAAGACCAAATCTTCAAAGATATTATTTGTCATATGATTCTTCTTAAAAATTCCTTTTATGTCCTTCTTGGTTACTGTTGTTAGGCATAAATGTAATTTACTCACTGCACTAGTCCTAGCTATTATAAAACAATAATTATTAAAAAATAGGACTAGTATAGATAGTATTACTCCAGCTAATATGAAAAGGCTACTAACCCAAAGAAGCAACAAATTAATATTCTAAGATTTTCCAAAATATTCTAAAGACAAAAATGATTTAATGAGATATTTTACAGACATCCCAACATCAAAAGTTAATGTGTCACATAGCTCTAGATGGCTTATTAAAGGAAACAAAAGAGACCCAAAAACTATTGATAAGGAGATGAAACTTAATTAATTCAACCTTGTTCTTCAAATAAAGTAAGGATAATTCATCAACTTCCTAAACCGGTCTACAAGCTTCTTCACTAGTTCCGCAGAATGCAATTCAGATGTAAACTAAAAAATAATTATCTAATGAACATATCCCCATACCAACTTGACACCATAAATTTATTACCTGCATCTGAACCAGAACTTCAGTTTTAATTCGTCTTGAAGCCTCACTCTCATTACCCTCTCCACGCTGACCACACAAAGAATCTATTTCATCAATGAATATGATAGATGGTGCACTTTCACGAGCCATTTCGAAAAGATTTGAAACCAGCTTTTCACTTTCACCCATCCACTTTGAAACCAGGTCTGATGAAGAAACACTGGAGAAGAACTCAAGTTAAAAAATGCTGCAAAAAATTGCCCACCCAAGCACTCACGTTTACAACCTTATTTTTCCATATAAAATCACTGAAGACAGAACTGTTTGATTTGCATGCACAAGCACGAGGAACTAAATCAATCATAATCAAGATATGTGCAAAGCAATGTCACTCATTGAAAATTTTAACAATAACAATGTTGATGATGTGCAATCATCCGTATGGACACACATTCATAAACCAAACTTAGTGTGTGTTTCAATTTCGCATTGGATAATCCAAGATCTGTTAGAAACCAGAGTGACAGCATAAAGACTCAGAACTAAAATAAAAGTTGAAAAAGGAGCAAAATAGACATTAACCAATAATGTAACTTTACTAAAGGAAAGAAAAATTACAATACCTCTCTCTCTAACTTCAAGGAGAAAACAATAGCACTGTCTCTTGGAAATAGGAAAAGCAAATACTAGGAAAACCTTAAAGGAGAAACTATTTTTCCTTTCTAATTTTGGTTTACTAGGAAATAATAGGAAAGCCTTTGACCTTTTGGATGTTCAACAAGTGTTCATGTCTTGTTTCTAAGAAAAGCCTCTATTTCTTCTTGCATTGTCATCATCCACAAAGAAGCATCTGAACTACTCACATTCTCTTGAAAAGTTGAAGGCTATCCTTCATTTAGAAGACAATACGCATCATGGTTTGTCATAACATATTGTGAGTGTTAAGATGGTTTAACTTTTTCTCATGTTGATTATCGGAGCCCTCCATTACTAATCTCATTTGGCTCTTGTTCTTCATGCTCATGTTCTAACTGAGAACAATCATTTGAAAGTTTCTTCTCTATCTGCGCAGTGTCCCTTCTATAGCTATCATTTGTATGCTCATTTTGCAATTCAATTTTTTCAAAAACTACACCTCTGCTACTAACAACCTTGTTGATACTTAGATACCACTAGCGATACCCCTTTCATATTGTTAGCATAGTCCAAGAATATAGATTTTGGATCCAACTTTGTTCTTTCTTGGGAGTTAAACATCACGTACACAGGACAACAAAATACATGTAAGAAAGAACAATGAGTTGGTTTGCCTTTCCACATCTCCATCGATGTCTTCAAACCAATTGTTGACAATGATCAATTTATCCTGTAACAAGCGATTGTAACTGCTTTTATCTAGAAAGGCTTGATCACTCTCGTTGTTCTAGCATAGCTCTTGTTCTATCCATAACAGTTTTGTTCACCTACTCTACCACAACATTTTGTTGAGGTGTATGTGGAACATAAAATGGTCTTGCAATACCAACTTGCTTGCAAAATGCTAAACAATCTCCATCTATATATTTATTTCCATTATTTGTCCTTAAGCACTTGCTTCTTTTTGCAGTTTCAAGCTCTACTCGTGGTTTGAATTCCTTGAATACAGGATGCACATATGACTTTATCTTGATGGACTACATCCACAATCTCCTAGAGTAATCATCAATGAATGATTCAAAACGTTTTGCTCCTCCAAGGGATAATATTGGTGATTCCTACACATCAAAATGAATATAGACTAGTATGTGTTTGTTTCTAGTAGTACGTTAGCCAACTTTAATCTATGTTGTTTGCTTATCACATAGTGCTCATGGAAAGGTAAAGTAACCTCTTTGAGGCCGAGTAAGAGATTACATTCTACATGGATTTTCAAACCTTGCTCTAACATATGATCAAGTTTGTAATGTCACATCATTATTGTTTCTTCTTAACTTGTTGATCCGACTGTTGTATATACTTCTTGCAACATATCTCCTAAAAGCACGTATAAATTTGCCATGATTTTCTCTGCATCACTACCAAATTTCCTCCCACAACCTTTAAAATATCACCTTCAATATGGATCTTATACCCAAGGTCATCTAATTGCCCAATTAGCAATAAATTCTTCTTCCAAGTCCTTCACATGTCATACCCCTTGAACTGTGTATACAGTACCATCATACAATTTTATCTTGACAGTACTGACTCCAAGTGCGTCTAAGACATGATCATTTCCCATTAACACAAATCCACCTGAGATCGATTCATAAGTGTAAAATCTATCCTGATGTGGAGTCAACTGTCAAGTTGCACCTGATTCTACTATCCACCTATCATGTAACTGATTTTTCACCATTAGAACTTATTACTGCTTCGTTAACTAGAAGATCTTCATCTTCTGAGGTACTTGCAACACAACCTTGTGAGGTTAATGCTTTAGAGTTCTTTCCTCCAATCTTCCTATGTCAACAATTTTTCTTTGTGTGTCCTCTCTTGCCATAATGGCATTTGATATTCTTCTTACTTAGAAACTTTGATCCACCATGAGTTTGACTTCTACTAGAGCCATAGAGTTCTTTCCTCCAATCTTCCTATGTCAACAATTTTTCTTTGTGTGTCCTCTCTTGCCACAATGGCATTTGATATTCTTCTTACTTAGAAACTTTGATCCACCATGAGTTTGACTTCTACTAGAACCACATTCTATCGTACAAATTAGGTAAACTCAAAAGTAGAAGCTTTACACATTCATTTTCAACTATGTTAAATTTTTCGCTGAAAGTTACACAAATAACATTCAAATTGTTGATGTGGTCTATCATTGATGTATACTCACTCATTCAAAGAGTATAGTGTTTTCTCTTCAAGAATATTCTTGTGTGAAGTGACTTAACCTCACACAATTTGATGAGAGTGTCACAACTCTCCTTAGCAATAGTCTTTTCCGCAAGCTAGACAAAACCGCATTTCTCATTGCTGAGTGCAAATTTGCGATAACATTGTCTTAATTTCTCTCCACCATTGATTTGTGATGTCCATGGGTCTTTCTTCAATTGCATTTCCACAATTGTCTTTTGTCAAAATTGTTTCAGTCTTCAGTTTCCACAATAAGAAATTATTCTCATTGAACATCTCTATCTCATATTTGACTGTCATAGTTAACCGACTTTTCACTATGAATAGTATCATTAACCAACACACCAAGTAAGTTCCTAGGAAAAAGAAGTAGGTCACTAATGGAAACACTTAAATATCAAGCTTTTCTTTTGTCAAAACCTTTTTAAACATACACATCCACACTACCACACCTTTTACCAGTAAGAGGAATAATTATTTTCTTCTGTGAAAGATTAGACTAGTTGCAATCATAGAACATACTAAGATTTATTCACAACACTATTCCAAAATCAATAGCAGCAATATAAATCAGCAACCAAACTCTGATAGCACTTAAAGTACCAGAGTAACAACATAGGAACTCAACTAAAATAAAGGATGAAAAGATGTACATAACATATAATAGACAATAATGTCATTTTTAAGAAGAAATGCAATACCCTTCTCTCTAAATCCAAGGAGAAAACAACAACAATGTGTTCTGTGAGAACCTTCAAGGAAAAACTTCTTTTTTCGTCTCTTAATTTTTCTCAAGCAATAAGGTAGTAAAAAAGAAAAGGAAATGATTTTGGTGTGTCTTACTATGACAACACTATGTTCCATTTGTAACAAGGAAAGTGTGCACCACAGTAAATTTTCTCTTATGTGGGACTTCTGTTCTCACAAAATCATGTTAAAATTTCAACTAATGTGAATTAATTTAATGTTCACATGTTCGGTTTGATGTTAAGGATTCGATTTTAGATCTAGAATTGCTTTTGAGTTGAAGTAACTTCAGCTAATTTCTTGTTGAATTAAAAGAAATATATTGAATTATTAAGTGAGTGTTTGGATCAACGTTGACAAACTTGATAGTTTGATGAATTGATTGTGGTAAAACTGATTGTAAAGTGGAGTGATTTACATTTAGATATTTTTATTATAAAAGCAGGTTAGCATTATTAAAACTTAGTATAATTATTTTTATCCAAATGCGAAAACTATCCAAAGTTGTTTCAACTCATGATCAATACTAGACCCATAATAAATTCCACAACGTGAAACCGAACACACCACAAATTAATCCAAAATCACATTAACTGGTGGTATCTCAACATGATTGTGGAAAATCCAAGATGAAACCAAACAAACACAAAGTTTTGCCGGTAACTTGCTTTTAACACAGAAACATCCAAATCGCATCACTCCAAAATCAATTTTGCAAAACATCACCCAAACACATCCATAATCAAGCTTAAACATCTGAAAACCAATAAACCCACCTGAAGAACGTAGAATCAGCTTCTGTTGCAACAGCCTTGGCCAAATACGATTTACCCGTCCCCGGTGGTCCGTACAACAAAAACGCTCTCCAAGGTCGTCGTTTACCTGAACCAACCAAACCATTCCACCAAACAACAGAAAATTCAAATTTCAAGTCTCAGATTACAGCATCACCGTTCCCTCAATCGCATAATCAAAAACCAAAAAGTCAAAACCTCACCGGTGAAAAACTGAGGAAACTTCACGGGCAAGATAACCGCTTCCTGAAGAGCTTGTTTGGCGCTCTCCAACCCCGCCACGTCGTTCCACTTCACGTCGGGCTTTTCCCTAACGATGGCGGAGTTGAGCCCGGCCCGGAGCTTGGCCTGTTCAGGATCCTCTCCGTCACCGCCTGCGCCGTCCTTGGGCTTGGTCTTGGTCTTGGGCCTGGTCGCGACGGCAGCATCCCCGGAAGAAGGTGGGCCGCTAGGCCCATCGTCGAGAACGGCCCGGATCTCCTCGGCCCGACGCAGGTACTCGGTGAATTTCTGCGTGATTGCCTCCTTGATCTTAGGGTTCTTCTCATACTTGAGGTGCGTTTTGAAGTACTCCAACGCGTTCATGTAAAGTTGGAACGCTTTGGCGTAATTACCTTTGTTGTCTTCATCCACCGCTTGCTTCACGTACTCTATTGCTTGTTCTTTGAAATTGCTATACATTTTCTTCTTCTTCTTCTTCGGTGAATTTTTTTTTTGGGGTTCTGAATGATCTGATGAAGAAGAAGAAGAAAAGGATGCGCGTGGAATGAGAAAGCGTTTGGGTTGGTTGGGCGAGTCAGAGAAGGTTCTTCCGTCGAACCTTCCTTCTCAAGGAATCGGACTTCGTGAATTCGCGAGTTTATGTATATTCGTCAATTGGAATCCTTGGATGAAGATCGAACGGTCTGTGTTTCAGATTCGTATTTTGAGTTTGATTTATTCATACGAAACAATAACTGTTTGATCTTTATCCAACGGTTGTGCTGTTTGCGTGTGCTATTGCGTGCGTAGGTTGAGTGCAGGGAACCCTGTCTCGCCTGCGTAATGCGTTGCGTTTCATTCTTTATTTTTTTTATAGTTTAATGTGAAAATGTGCATGTAGATGGGTCCAGTTACTTTTCATAAACTTATCATGTTCAACAATAAACATTTTATTTTTCTTTCTGTGTGATTTGTTATGGATTTTTTCAGGGCTTCACTGGTTGTTTCAAATATTAAAATAATATTAGTTGTAACCTCCTAATTAAAGTAGCTAACAATAATAACTTTTAATAGCTCAAAATTCATTTTTATTCAGAAATAATAGAAGGATTTAGATGCAAAAATAATAAGTTACTCAAAGACACATTTATCCATGCTAAATTTCATTTTAACATGTCTCATACTTACTACACACAAACATGTTATATAGTAATTTAAGTATAATGTGAACTTTTCTTTGAAGTCTTACTAGATGCAAGATCATTCATTACTCAATAATCATTTACATCAAAACTTTATTCAAGATGAACGTTTTAACTCTCAAATGGAATATTTACTCCTTAAAAAACACGTATTATTGTTAGGAATAGTAGTTATAACTGCATATATAATTATGCAGTTTTGGGTTCTACAAATATCTCATTCTTTTGTGTATTTTACATTTTTATGCATTGAATAGTACTCTTTTTTTATATTTTTCTCTTTCTCTCTCACATCCTTATATGGTATACAAAGCATATTATGACTTTATCATCATCCATTCTTACTAGTTCTGAAAAATTTTCTTCCAAAACTATGACCCTTATTCCTCGTATCTTTCTTACTCCCATACTCTTGAAACTTGACACTGATAATTTCTTAGTTTGGAGACAACAAGTCACTGCAACTCTAAGTAGCATGGATCTTTTACACTTCTTGAAAGGATCGTGTATCTCTTCACGCCTCATTTCTGCAGAAGGTGGTTCTATCTCTTCCATGGCTATTGGCTTCAATGACTTCCGGTATTCTTACAAAAATGGTTGGCTTGGATTCTTCTCATCAAGTTTGGAGTAAACTCTAAACTCATTATGCATCACAAACAAGAGCTCAAATAAAAAAAACACAAACAAGAGCTCAAATCAAGAAACACAAACAACTCCTACACACCCCAAGAAAGACCGTTCTATAGCTACTTTCCTTCTTGAAATCAAAAAAATAGTGGACAACTTAGTTGTTGTTGGGTGCCCAGATTCTACATAGGATCACATTAAAGCCATACTAGATGGATTGTCCGATGAATATGATACATTCATCACGCTAGTAACATCATGTCTTGACCCATATACGGTGGAAGACATTGAATCTATTTTCCTTGCTCAAGGAAGGATGTATCGAAAAAGCCAAACATTTTGTGGATGAAATTCTACATGCAAATGTTTCTTATGTTCCTCTTTCATTTTCAAATACAAATTATACTTGCACCAAGCTGTTTTCTTCGAATTACACCTCTGGTAATGGTAAACAACATTTCTCTTCCAAACCACATTTTTCCAACTCCAAGAACTATAACAAGGTGCCACCCAATACCTTTTCTTAACGGGTGTAATGTCAAATATGCGAGAAAATTGGGCACACTGCCCTTAGTGATGATGATGAACCATTGATTCTTGGGACACCGACTAGTCTTCATGATCCATGTTGGTACCCTGATAGTTGTGTTTCTCATCACCTCACTGCTCACAACACTAATCTTTCAATAAAAACACCTTACACTGGTTCTGAAAAAGTTATAGGTAATGGTTCATAGTTACCTATCAAATAAGTTGTACTGCTACATATACTGATCTCACTACAAATAATGTGTTTTCTTTAAAGCATTTAATTCATGTTCCTACTATCTCAAAAAAATTGTTGAGTGTTTCTAGGTTTGCACGTGATAACAATGTATTTTTTGACTTCCATGTTGATACTTGTCTTGTAAAACGTCAGGGAACAAACGAAATCCTCCTCCAAGGGAAGCTTAAGGATGTCCTTTATATCTTTCTCAATCTTGTTCATACTACTGATTGTTCTGCTTACACCTTTGATATTACACTACAAGAAAATTATTAAATAGAAACTAATTTTAGAGACCAAAATAATTAGTTACTATTTCACTAAATTAGAGACCATTTTATAAACTAAAGTAGTTTATATTATTAATAAAAAATTATAAAATAGTTTTTAAATTGGTATCTAATCCTTAACTACCAAGGTTTTAGCTACTTACTACTTTATATTCTAAATTAGTCTCTATTAGTCTTTTAGAGACCAAATTAGAATCTAAAATATTAGTAACTAAAACCTAGGAACCTAATTTAGATACCAATTTAGAAATTATTTTATAAATTTTTATTAATAATAGAAATCACTTTAAATACCAATAATTGTCTAGTTTCTAATTTAGTTAATATAGTGACTAATTATTTTTTATCTCTAAATTTGGTTGTTATTTAATAATTTTCTTGTAGTGTTACACCATGCTTATCTACATATCATATTTGGCACGTATTGTTTGGTTATGCACAATCTAAAGTGATTCAACAAATTATTAAACAGTGTAATATACCTTAGATTGTTAAGCGTTAATTCTATGAATCTTGTGTTGCTGGAAAATCTCATCAACAACCTTTTAGTGTCTCTCAAACTTTATATTCCAAACCTACTTGTTTTCAAAGATATTTAGGGCACTTCGTCTACACCTGCTACTAATGGTGCTTGTTATTATATTGCTTTTGTGGATGCTTACACTAGATATGTTGGTTCTACTTAATACACAACAATTCACAAGCTCTAACTGTTTTCAAATCCTTCAAGTTATACGTGGAGAAACAAACTGGTTTTTAACTCTTAAGCATTCAAACCGACAATGCCAAAGAGTTTTTATGCTTTAAATCTTTTCTTTCCTCTCATGGTATAAACCATCGTTTAACATGCCCTCACACGCATGAACAAGATGGTTTAGTTTAGCGTAAACATATGCATATAGTTTATATAGGTTTAACCTTGCTTGCACACTCTACTTTACCCATGAATTTATGGGGCTATTTTTTTACTACAGTTGTATCTGTTATAAATGTTTTACTTCTTCAATAATAAAGAATCACAGTCCTTATCAACTATTGTTTAAAAGGGAACCAGATTATCATTTCTACAAAATCTTTGGATGTGCATGTTATCTGTTGCTTAGACCCTATAATCAACATAAAATGAGTTTTCGTTCATCCTTATGTGTTTTTCTTTGCTATGCTTCTAATCACAAGGGTTATCTTTGCTTATCACCTACTGGTCATATGTACATCACTCGTCATGTTATTTTTGATGAAAATGTTTACCCATATGCTCTCTCTTCTAACCCTTTTTCCTTTGTTTCATCTAATACTCCTAGTTCATCCATTTCTACCCCTATCTTAACCATCTTTCAGCATTCTTCCTCTTCTGATATTCAACACACCAATGATGAACATTTGTCCCTTTCCTCTAACACTCAGCAACACCATGTGGAACCTTTCTCTTCATCGTCTTCAGCATCGATTAGCATCCCACTTCACCTTCTTCAGCATCGATTAGCATACCCACTCACCTGACACAACTTTTCCCGTTAACACCTCACATAATGATGAGTCTCAAAATATTTATCATATGATAACACGAGCCAAGGCAAAAGTTTTTAAACCATGAATTTTCACTGCTAACAATATTTTTGTATTACCCAAGTCAACCAAAGATGCTTAACAACATCCTCAATGGTTATCAGCCATGCAAGAAGAAATTGTTGCTTTACAAACCAATAACACGTGGGTTCAAACCTCTCTTCCTACTGGAGTTCAACCCATAGGTTGCAAATGGATTTTTTAAATCTACAATGCCGATGGTTCTTTCCAGTGGAGCAATGTCCATCTTATTGCTAAAGGTTTCCATCAATAACCAAGTTTTGGCTATTTTGAAACTTTCAGTCCCGTTATAAAACCTGTAACGATACATATAATTCTCACCATTGTTTTACACTTCAATTGGACTGTAAATCAAATAGATATAAACACTGCTTTTTTGTATGGGGATTTGGAGAAATTTGTTTACATGATTCAACCTCCCGGGTTTGAAACTGATGATTCTAACATTGCTTATAAGCTCAACAAAGCTCTCTACGGATTGAAGCAGGCACCAAGATCGTGGTTTCACAAGCTAAGTGCAACTCTAATTTCTCTTGGTTTTAGTTCAACCAAAAGTGATACTTCATTATAAAAATGATCTCATACTCTTTGTTTTAATTTATGTAGATGATATTCTCATCACAGGGAACTCAAACAATGTCATTCAACTGCTCATCAAATCTCTTTGTCAACATTTTAGCTTAAAGAACCTTTGGCATCTTCATTACTTTCTGGGAGTAGAAGCTCATTGGACAACTGATGGGGGTCTACATCTCTCCCAAACAAAATGTATTTTTGATCTTCTTCAAAAAAACAACATGGCTTCTTCAAAGCCTAAACCAACACCGATGCTTTCAACCTCGAGCTTGACAAAAAAAATGCCATAACTATTATAGATGATCCATCACTATATCGATCTATGGTTGGATTTCTTCAATATATCCTCATTACTCGACCATAACTCACCCATAATTTTAATTGAGTTTGTCAATTCATACATAATCCTCAACACCACCACTGGAAAGTTGTCAAGAGGATTTTATGTTATCTAGTTAGAACTACTACTCATGGCATTCATCTTCGTTGTTCCTCACATCTCTCCCTCGACGCATTTGTTGATGCTGATTGGGGCTCTGATCCAGATGATAGAAAATCAACCTCAGGTCTTGTTGTGTATCTCGAATCCAGTCCTATTGCATGGCTCTCAAGGAAACAAAAAGTCATCTCACGCAACTGTACTAAAGTTGAATATCACAACATTGTTGTTGGTTTAATTGAACTCAAGTGGATTCAAAATCTGCTATATAAACTTTGTCTTCCTTCAACCATTCCAACAATTCGATTAGATAATCTTGGTGCAGTCCTTCTTGCCTCCAATCCCATCATGCACTCTAAAACCAAACATTTTGAATTAAACCTCTATTTTGTTTGAGATGCTATTCAGCAAAAACAATTACACCTTTTTCATGGTCATACGTTTTAAATCGTTGATATTTTCACAAAACCCTTAACTGACAATACGTTTAGTAATTTCTCACGTAAATTAATGGTCATTGCTAAATCCCACCATTAATTTAAGGGGGTGTTAGGTATAAGAGGGGGTGTTAGGTATAAGAGTTATAACTGCATGTAACTTGCATTATGCAATCTTGGATTCTACAAATACCCCATTATTTTCTATATTCTACACTTAATGCATTGAATAATACTTTTTTTCATATCTTTCTCTTTCTCTCTCACTCTTATATGTATATTTCATTTATTTAAATTTATATTATGTTAAATTAAAATATTGATGTAAATTATTGAAAATATTTTTGTTACCTTAGCATATTTAATATCAAAATGTATAATTGACGCGAGAATGATTTAAATCAATCCAATTGACTTAAATTAATAATGTCAACCATTTTAACAACAACTTTCAACAAATATAACAATTTTCAACAAATATCTAAACAAAAAAATTAAACTTAGCTACAAGTCTAACTCTCATCACTCACTTGAAAATATCAAAACTTAAAACTTACAAAATAGTGCAAAATACAACAAGAACTTTTAAACTAACTTCTAAACTTTAACAACGCAAAAACCTAAAAACTTGGGTATCCAAATATCACACCAGCTTAATCCATGTGGAAGTTTCTATCCCAAAAGTTGATACAAACCATAGTGGAACAATCTAACTTCATAGAAGATGAAAAAAAAAGAGAAATTGACTACATGATATCATAAAACTTACTTTATTCAAAATATTATTTCATTAATTTTACTTAAACCTAAATAAAT
>Ga0123341_1002499_pt1 | contig 15177 bp, 10 predicted proteins | sample Turbeapinknodule_FD_89959 | JGI IMG/M metagenome (GOLD analysis project Ga0123341, IMG submission 89959) | Root nodule microbial communities of legume samples collected from Mexico - Turtle bean Mexico pink nodule | ecosystem: Host-associated > Plants > Roots > Nodule | place: Mexico: Nepantla... | reverse complement strand
TATGCAATATTTGACGATATTGTACCCAATTATATGCAATTAATTTAATAATTATAGAATCTCATGATTAGTATCCTACCTAATTAGATTGTAATTTGGGAGAGAGAAACTCCCTATATATTGCCTATACATGACTGATGTAATATACACATAAGAGAATAAGAAACATCTTTTCTTCTTATCATTTTTTATCATTTTCTTATACATTACATACAAATTTTTACATATGGATTAAGATTAAATATTTTTAATAATTGTAATAATAATAATAATTTTAATAATAATAATAATGATATAAATGATAATAATAATAATAAGTATAATAAAAATTATAATATGACAAACAAACTTGTTTGGTATAGTGGTTAAAACTTCTTTGGTCAATACTTGAGTTTGAGTCTTGCCAACTCTATAAAATAATATAAAAATAATAATAAAAAAATTAAAAATAATAACTAAGAATAAATAGATGAGTGTAAAAATAATAATTCACATACAAATTCTTCTCATTTTCTCTTCTCCTTTTCATCTTCTATTTGTCTTCTTTTTCGCACTTTCCACTAAAGCTATGTTTTTCAAATAAGGTGTAAATTTTATAATCATTGTGTCATGGAATTCAGCACCCTTATCAAACCAAATGCCATAAACTATCATCCTTCATTATAAAAATAGATCCTGTTTCATGTTATTGTGCCATCCCTTATGGACCATAGTGATCCAAAAACCTTTACGTATTTCTTACAAAATTCCAGACTACAGTTTCAAGTATACATGACTCCTACAATGGACGACGGAAGGACCATATCTATTGAGATTTTTTTTAATTAGGGATTTCTTTTTAATCAGAAAGATCACTGCAGTGCATATCTCAGTTATTTTAGTTTTATGTACTTATGTACTTATTTACTTTTTAACTATGTTAATTAATTATATTATTAAAATATTTTTTTGATATGAAATAAACTCTTTATAAATTTACGAGACAAATTTAGAAGTGGAGTTTACAAAACTTCATCGAATTTATGGGGAGTCTTAAGTTTCATAATGTTGGATATGATGCATATAGAGAGATAAAGAATGAAGTTGAAGCATTTTGTAATGGTGAAAGAAAAACTGTAAAAAATTTGACCAATAAGTGAGGGAAAAAGTTCTACTTTTATATAAAATAATCTTTGAGTGGGTGCAAGAAAGGAGGTGGAGTATTCAAATTGTGATGCGAGTGGCTGTACATATTAAAAGCACAAAGAAACAACCGTGCATAAAAAGGCTTAAAGCTAGCAGCTACAAAGTGGACTTCAGTGCTTTCCATTCTTTGAAGTCTTGACCTAAGACCAAAGTCACCAAACCTTTAACGCATTACAGAAGAAAGCAAAACTAATAACCGAGGATATGGCTATTATGCTTGTGCTAATCATGCTTCATACGTCGCTCTCGACTATTGACTCATTGGTTTATATTCAATAATGCATCTGAATAATTCACAACCCTTTTTATCCACAACTTTAGATTATTTCATCCTCTTCCATTAACTCCAAGAGGAACGAAAGTACACATCTGCTGAATTTTGCAGAAAATCGGGATTTTACGACCATTTGGTGCTGTCACATAATCAAGATCAGCTCCATCATGGATACAAATCATTCTTTAAAAGTAAACAAGCACCTCATTTGAAATCATCTTACTTTTCTTCCTCATCTTCTTACAAAGTACAGAGAAAATCTGTCTAGAGAAAAATCTATTTCATAATCATAGTTTAATCATAGTTTATAAGTAAAAATCATGTAAAATCAACGAATCACAAAAGAAGCAAATAAAGAAGAAACAAGTGAACGATATTATTATAAAAGGTACTCCATGATGAGTAACATTCCAACTATGCAAAAGATAGTAATAATTGAAAGCAGACACCGACATTTTAAACAATTTGAGGATCAAGTACGTTGATTACTGTGACTCTCCCACTTAGTTACGTGAAATAGCAAAGCTCCATCTGTGTGTATAAATATAATGTATACTATACATGTACACCCCACCCCACTATATAAACACAAGCCATTTGTGGTGCAGCGGTGTGCTATCTTATTCTTGTGCCTCAAGAAATAGGCTAGTCCCTAGCTGAAACAAAGATGGCTTGTTTTCCACAAAAACTCTTTAACAGACTGAAGCCATTCATAGGTGTAGTTTTCTTACAGTTTGGATATGCTGGTATGGATGTTCTATCCAAAGCTGCCCTCAACAAGGGAATGAGTAACTATGTGTTTGTCGTGTACCGTCATGTTTTTGCCTTTGTTGTCATGGCCCCTTTTGCGGTGTTCTTGGAGAAGTATGTTTCTCTCTTCCTTTTGTGTGTCTGCGATTAATTGTATGAACATGTTACTGAAGTAATGCCACAATACTTTTCACAGGAAAGTGAGGCCGAAGATGACGTTTTCAATCTTCATGAAGCTAGTGATTCTCAGCTTGCTAGAGTAATTCCCTGCATGCATGCTTTTTGACACTTTCTTTCTTCTAACCATGCAATATTCACGCACTTAACTTTCGTTATTACTTTCTTATGGCAGGCCAGTTATTGACCAAAATTTATATTTTTTGGGAATGAAGTACACCACAGCAACCTTTGCTGTTTCCATGTACAATGTCCTCCCTGCCATTACCTTTCTCATGGCTTGGATTCTTAGGTAACATTCTCATGCCCTTCAATAATTCAGGTTTATGTCTAAAAACACATCATCAAATTTTTATTAAAAACATAAGTAATATTAGCACAACAAGGTTGTATAATAACTTCTTATAATAATAAGAAAGCTGGAAAGAGAAGAAAGATGAATATCATGGTTGAAAGAATGAAGAGAAAAATAAACTATAAAAAGTGTAACAAGACTTTTATCATTAAAAAATACAAATTGAAATATATATAGCATTCCACTAGACTGATGGAGAGTATAAAATAGGTGTACACCACTCATGCGAATAAAACGAATAAAAGATTCTCAATGTTTTTGTAGTTGCTTGATTATCTTTTTCTTTTTAGTGCATTAACTTGTTTAGTTTGCTAGAAAAAGAAAATTATAATAGCCCAATTAACATTGAAATATGCAACTCATGTTAAGTCAGTAACTGGATGCATTTGGATCCACTTAAATATTTTTCTGTAAAACTCAAAAATATGTTACATGAAGCAAACTCTATATGTCATTCTCATGAAAGCTATTTGAAACTGTCACAGGCTTGAGAAGATAAAATTAAAAAGTATACGCAGTCAAGCAAAGGTGGTGGGAACTTTAGCTACTGTTGCAGGTGCCATGATCATGACACTGCTAAAGGGCCCAATACTTGATCTTTTTGGAACACACGGCAACAATACAAACAACCTGCAAAATGGTGGGGTAAATCTTCAACATGCAATAAAGGGATCAGTGATGATCACAATTGGCTGCTTTAGTTGCGCTTGTTTCATGATTCTCCAAGTGAGTTGTCATAATCATCTATCGCAATTGATAAAAGAATAAATCCTAATCACATTTTTCTTGTGATTTTCTGGGGTCACTAAATACAGTTTCATCTCTTGTTCTAGGCTATTACCATTGAAGCCTACCCTGCTGAGCTCTCTCTAACAGCATGGATATGCTTATTGGGAACGGTTGAAGGTGGCATAGTGGCACTTGTTATGGAAAGGAATAATTTTTCAGCTTGGTCTCTGCAATGGGATACAAAATTGCTGGCTGCTGTCTACAGTGTAGGTTATTTACTTTTACAGTAAACACAGCCTCCACCTCTTGATCAAACATAAGAAAATAAACATCTACCGCGGAGTTTAAGAAAAGAATTCAAGAAAGTCACTAAAACAAACCATGGCATCCAAAGTCATTAGGCATAAAGGAATCATCATATTAAGTAGCTGAGAATCACCAAGTGCTCATGGACCCAATAAATGTCATGGCATGCATTAAAGGTCTTGAATTTCCTATAAAAAAATTACTGTGATCATTAATTGAGAATCACTGGTCTAGAACCACTCAGGAATTTCTTGTCCCTAGGAGGTTCACTGGATCAGCATTGTCATCCATAAACCATAGAATTTATAAATGTCTCCACTACCTTCATGCATAAAGTATGAAATTTATTAATTAATATTTGACTATTTTATAAATTTACAAAATATTCTCATGCAGGGCATAGTTTGCTCAGGAATGGCTTATTACATCCAAGGCGTGGTGATGAAAGATAGAGGCCCGGTGTTTGTAACAACTTTCAACCCTCTTTGCATGGTCATTGTGGCTATCATGGGCTCCTTCTTTCTGGCAGAACAAATGTACCTTGGAAGGTAATAGGAAACCAAATCACATGCCCAGAAAACTAAGTAAAAAGTTTTAAGAAAATTAAACTAAGTAAATCTGAAAAATTTTACAGGGCGGTTGGAGCTATTGTAATTATTTTAGGGCTGTATCTTGTGGTGTGGGGTAAAAGCAAAGACTACGGGTCATCAAGTGCGATTACTGAAGAGGATATATTTTCAGCCAAGCAAACAGTAGAAAAGAGCAACGGCAAAGAAGAACATTCTAATTTCGAGGTCATCACTCTCAGTAACTTAGGCACAGGAAACATAGCAAGAGATGAACAAGTATGAGGAAACCTAACAAATTCAATCTAAATTTCAGCAATCTGGGATATTTCACCATCCAAACGCCTATTTGACAACAGCAGCTATATTCGTTACTAGTTATTTCATCCTTCAAATATTATCTGGTAATAGCAGAGGTTTTTAATATATATCACACTATGGTATGTCAAAAGGCATGTTTTAATAAGGCAAGAAAATCCCAACTAAAGACTGTACAACTTCGAATACTAATTATATTGATGCAGAGCTCCATATCAAGTATTAATTAGTAATTCAGAATAGCTACAAATTTCAGAGGCTGGAGATTTATTCCAACCAACTCACTTGAAATGACACCATCCAATTATCAATTATAAAAAAATTATCAAGTGAATCAAATATAAAGAAATTTCATTTTCATTTCCACCCAAAAAATAGTAAATGGCTCAACAGGCATGTATAATACTATAAAACAGGCATATATAATATTATAAAACAGGGTTGGTGAAGATCATTTTTCTGCATAAGGAATGACGAATAATAATAATAATAAATAATAATATAAAAATATTAACAATAAATAATAATACTATAAAACAGGGTTGGTCAAGATCATTTAAAAAAAACAAGTCAAATAGAAAATAGAACTCTCAACCTTAACTCAATGAATGTCTTCTTATGTTCTTCAAATGAAGAGATTAAGCACATTTAACACTATAAATCGTGATTAATAAGAGATTAGGACGTCACTTTGACCAAAAACCTTAAGAAAATGAATTTATATGTGAGTTTTTCTTTTTATATGTTTCTCATTTTAGTCATCTTTATCAACTCTGAGACTTTTTTAGGCCAGAGTCTCTTAATGGTGACACTTTCTTTTTATTATCGTGCAAACAATTTTCTCAAATAAAAGACTTTTGATACAAAAAGATTTTAAACTTTAAGATTTTCCACCTATCTCACAAACCTTGACAAGAAGGCCAAAACTAAAGGTGACAGTTTTTTTTTTTTTTTTTATCAGCAATAAGGTGACAGTTAATCCGTGAGAGAAACAAGGGTTTCCACAATATGGTTCCACAACCTTGATGTGGAACTTTCGAAGCAATGAAAGTGAGACAGTTTTGAGCTCCATCAGAGCCATTTCCTTCCCCACACAAACCATCAACCCTGCATGAAAAACCGGGTACTTGAACGGACACTATTATTATTGGAGGAGGAGGATGAAGCTGCAGGTGTGAACGGAGGCACACGGAGACGAACAGAGGTGCGCTCGGATAAATTCCAATCACGTTTTTCTTATGATTCCATGGGGTCATTAATACAGTTTCATCTCTTGCTCTGGGGTATTACCATTGAAGCCTACCCTGCTGAGCTCTCCCTAACATCATGGAATGCTTATTGGGAACGGTTGAAGGTGGCATAGTGGCAATGGTTATGGAAAGAAATAATTTTTCAGCTTGGTCTCTGTTGGTTATTAATTCATATTTTATTAGTCTTAAATTATTTACCGTGTTAGTATGGTATTAGTGGTCAGTTTACAGGGCTGTTAGTATTCTTATTTTATAGCTTCCAGTAATTGTAATTTTATTATATATATTATTGAAGTAAATTAAAATGAATGTATCAGTCCAGGAGAGAAACAAGGGTTTCCACAAGATGGTTCCACCAACTGGATGTGGAACTTCCAAAGCAATGAAAGTGAGGCGATTTTGAGCTCCATCAGAGTCATTTCCATCCCCACACAAACCATCAACCCTGCTTGAAAAACTAGGTACTTGAACAGACACTATTATGGTTGGAGTAGGAGGACGAAGCTGCGGTGCGAACAGAGGTGCGTGTGGAGGTGCAAACGAAGGTGGGAACGGAGGCGCACAGAGACGAAAGAAAGTGCGTGCAGAGGTGTGAACGGATAAATCCCAATCACATTTTTCTTATGATATCATGGGGTCACTAATACAGTTTCATCTCTTGCTCTAGGGTATTACCATTGAAGCCTACCCTGTTGAGCTCTCCCTAATAGCATGGATATGCTTATTGGGAATGGTTGAAGGTGGCATAGTGGCAACGGTTATGGAAAGGAAAAAAATTTTCAGCTTGGTCTCTGTTGGTTATTAATTCATATTTTATTACTTAAATTATTTACCATGTTAGTATGGTATTAGTGGTCAGTTTACAGAGCTGTTAGTATTCCTATTTTATAACTTCTAGTAATTTTAATTTTATTATATATATTATTGAAGTAAATTAAAATGAATGTATCAGGAGAGAAACAAGGGTTTCCACAAGATGGTTTCACCAATTGGATGTGGAACTCCCAAAGCAATAAAAGTGAGACAGTTTTGAGCTCCATCAGAGCCATTTCCATCCCCACATAAACCATCAACCCTGCTTGAAAAACTGGGTACTTGAACGAACACTATTATGGTTGGAGTAGGAGGAGGAAGTTGCGGGTGCGAACTGAGGTGAACAAAGGTGCGTGTGGAGGTGCAAACGAAGGTGGGAATGAAGGTGCACGGAGACGAACGAAAGTGCGTGCGGAGGTGTGAACATATAAATCCCAATCACATTTTTCTTATGATTTCATGGGGTCACTAATACAATTTCATCTCTTGCTCTAGGGTATTACCATTGAAGCCTCTCTCCCTAATAGCGTGGATATGCTTATTGATAGTGGCAATGGTTATGGAAAGGAATAGTTTTTCAGCTTGGTCTCTATTGGTTATTAATTCATATTTTATTAGTCTTAAATTATTTACTGTTATTGCATTTGTGGTTAGCTTACAGGATTGTTAGTATTCCTATTTTATAACTTCCAGTAATTGTAATTTTATTGTATATATTATTAAAGTAAATCAAAATGAATGTAGTAGTTTAATAGTTTTGCAATTTCGTGCAATTATGTTCAATCCGTTTTTATAACTTTTTGCCTTCTGTTATTTCCTTCAATTAGTTTCTACAGTCTCTGCAATTGGATACAAAATTATTGGTTGTTGTCTACAATGTAGGTTATTTACTTTTACAGTAAACAAAGCCTCCACCTCTTGATCAAACATAAGAAAATAAACATCTATCGCTGAGTTTCAGAAAAAAATTCAAGAATGTCACTAAAACAAACCATGGCATCCAAAGCCTAACCTAAGTAAGTTTCAAAGTCATTATGCCTAAAGGAAGCATCATAATTAAGTAGTTGAGAACCACCAAGTGCTTATGGTCCCAAGAAATGTTTGCATGGCATGCATTTAAAGGTCTTGAATTTTCTATAAAAAAAATTATTGTGATCATTAATTGAGAATCACTAGTTTAGGGCAACTCAGGAATTTCTTGTTCTATAGAGGTTCACTGGATCAACATTATCATCCATAAACCATATATTTACTGCTGACACGGTGACAGATTAACTTTAAAATAAAATTTATAACTGTCTCCACACTACCTTCATGCATAAACTATGAAATTTAATAATTAATTTTTGAGTATTTTATCTTGAATAAATTTACAAAATATTCTCATGCAGGGCATAGTTTGCTCAGGAATGACTTATTACATCTAAGACGTGGTGATGAAATCAGTCGTTATAGGGATCTCCATTTAGTCATCAAATTAGCGGCCGAAAATGGTGGTCGTTATCTCCTTATATTTCAGCTATTGATTTATATTCACCGATTTTTTTATAAAAGTTTGGTCGCTAATTTCAGTTTTGAATTTTGGTGACCAACTTTTTTGCGAGTGATTTTTTCACCGAAATTTTAGTTGCTAATTTGATTTTCGAATTTTGGTGATTGAATTTTCTGCGACCGATTTAGCCACCAAAATTTCGATTGCAAATTAGCGACCACTTCATAATTCGGTCGCTAAAAGCTTTGTGACTATGTTTTTCGCTTCCATCTTTATTTGATGACTGTTTCGGTTGTATATATATATTTAGCGACCGATTATAGTGTTTTTAGCGACCGAATTTGATGGTTGCTAAAAGTGATTTTTTTTAGTGATCGTCATGCTTTTGTCTTCGTTGTCTGGCCCCTTTTGCGGTGTTCTTGGAGAAGTATGTTTCTCTTTTCCTTTTGTTTGTCTGTGATTAATTGTATGAACATTTTATTGAAGTAATTCCAGAATACTTTTCACAGGATAGTGAGGTTGAAGAAAACAGTGTTTTCAATCTTCATGAAGTTAGTGATTCTCAGCTTGCTAGAGTAATTCCCTGCATACATGTTCTTTAACACTTTCTTTCTTCTAACCATGCAATATTCACGCTGAGACTTCTTTAGGTCAGACTCTCTTAATGGTGACACTTTCTTTGTATTACTGGTGAATACAATTTTCTAAAATGAAAGACTTTTGATACAAAAAGATTTTAAACTTAAGATTTTCCACCTATCATATTTGTCCAAATATTTGTCCATACTAAATACAAAGACGAACTAGACTCTAATGTCACTATTAAGTTCTTTAAGTGGAGACATAGAGTTGAGAGTAATAGTTGTAAAGAAACTCATAAGAAACTAAGAAATTACCTTCAATCCAAAATATTGACTTTTTTGGGTCTTTCTAGTATATGTTTCATCTATACTTCTCTACCTTAAATTCCTAACATGTATCTTATCATCAAGAGAATGCCACTTAATAACAATTTTAAACAGTTTATAAAACTTTGCCTATAGCTATACCGGGATACTTTGGTTAATACATGACTAATTTATAGCTGTTCAAACATGTTGGTTAATGAAATAAAACAAGTAAATCAGTTGCGCAAATCTGTTTTAGTATATATTATAGTGAAATTATTGGAAATCAATATAGAAAAAATAAAACAGGACAAGACCATCTTGTAGTAAACTAAAAACATGCACCATAAACAATACCATTATGTTAAAATAAATTACCTAGCATAATTAGCTATACACACGTTTCATTTTGTTCAGAGTTCCTTTTATTCTCAACAAGGATGATTTGTCCACGATTGAGGAAATATTTAAACACCTGCGTTATAGTTGATACCCAGAACCTTCATGACAGGTAAGACTTCCTTCTAGCGACTATAGGAACAAGACAAGAGATTGAGGTTAAGCTACTGTTGTGAAACATTGATTCATGAATATTAAAATTTTCCTACGATGACCAACTCCTTCATTGAAGGGCAGCAAACTTCTAATACATGAAGGGACTTATTTCAAGGAGCCTTCTTAGACATCTATATTTTGGAAGAAACATTTTCAGTTTCAGATGAAGGTTGATGTTTCCCAACATCTCGGGAAATATAATGAGGAAGCTTCTGCTTGCAGATTTGAAGTGCTTGTTGAAGCAGCATCTGGGTCAAATAGCTGTTCAATAAAATGACAACAACTAAAAACATGAACAGTTCCCCCAAGCAGTATGGGCTCTGGACATTAATATTACTTTAAAACTCCGAAAAAGTTACATTTTCTTTTGAATATTTTACTTTAATATATTTAATCTTTTTTATGTTTATTTTCATTTGCATATTTCATTTTCGTAAAGTGCTGCAGACTTTGTTTTCTTGGAATATATCCGGGTCCTATAAAATGTATTTATGAACATGATTAATATTTGATTTTAAAGAATATTCATGACAGACAATAATAATAATAATGATGGTAATACAATTACAAACAATAAAAAAACAACTCATTTAATAAATGCAGGAAACCTTCCGAGGAATGGGGACAAACATCATTAATCATTATTCTATTAGAATACTACAAGTTGGACATTGTCTTAAAAAAACATCAATATATTAATAGTAATAAGTATTACTATGATTACAAATTTAAAATTTACAAATATTACCGATCAACATCTTCTTTTCTTCAAAATTTCCTGAGTCATTCATAGTATATTCACAACTATCCTAGTCACTTGAGAAGTGGAGGTGTTTGGCCATAATTCCTAGACAAACCTATTAACTAGTCCCCAAAAAAAACATTAGGGATTGTTATGGTAGACTTAAATGAATACCCAAAAGAGATGGATATATACCTAAGTGCCTCATCTTGGGCTACTTTTACACTTGAAGGTGGTATCAACCTGGAAACTACCTCTGCCTAGTGTCTCTTTGACTCAAAACCTGGGAACTGTCTGGATGCAACTTTGAGCTCTTGTTAGCAGCAAGAGTTGCTCTTCTGCTTGGACTTTAGCAGCACAACAAGTTGATGACAAAGCAGTACTTGTCAAGGGTTTTAATGTACAGGACCTGGGAACTAGATTCTTGCTTCTCTGTTTCAAGTCCACTTCAACAGAGAATAGTGAATAAACTGGCCTGTGGTCTGAGAATTTTGACTCTCCCCGAACATACCACATCTGATTCAGCCTTTCTCCTTTCCACAGAATTCGATCGCACCTGATTTCACATCCCGCACAATCAATTTTGTCTCCGTTAAAATTAATTCAGTAATATAACAGTAATCATATAATTACAATAATCTAAAAGGCAGTTCAATAAACTAACTTTAAGGCCTCATTAATGTGAGAAAGAGATTGATGAAGCATGTTCATTTACCAAGCAGGAGTTCGTTGTTTTTCCTTGGATTTGGAGGATTGGGCGACATAGTGGTCAGAATTGGTCAAGTATTTGTAAGTAGGAGCAAAGTATATGTTCCCTTCATTCCAACCTTTGAATACCCGACCAGCTCTCTGCTCTATCCTTAGCTGCAAGCCCAAGTCAACACAATATAATGTTAGCAAAAGACACGTTAACCAATAAACTAAAACACAAAAAATCATACCATACATATATTACCTGATCCTTCTCTAGTAATGCCTGCCAATTATTCTTCTTTAGTAGTTCATGTGTGTCATCATAGCCAGCAACTAGTCGATAATTCAAGTCGCCAAGCCAAATAATATTACTATACACATACCAAGAAAATTCAAGTCATGATCAGAACAAATTAAAAGAAACTAAAAACGAAAAGTGAAAATTGTGTAAGTAAAAGGACTTACTCGTGTTCCAGAATACTTTGAGGATGGAGAGAATGAGAAAGAGATTTTAAGGAGCGAGAAAATTTTGTTTTCTTCAAGATTTCCGAGACGTCCAAGTTCCTTCGCAATTCGTCACCAAATTTCTCCCCAGAAGCCAGGTGGGTGCAAACGAAGCAGAACGTGGTGCTGTACAATGTCATGCTAATTGATGTTGAACCCTGTTAAGAAGCAGAACAAGTAAATAAAAATTACACACATTACTTGTCCACCACAACTTACATGTCAATCAGACCTTATAGTGTATAGCCATTTTTGCGTGTTAGAAAAAATTACGTGAATTGCATTGCATTTGATGAAAACATAATATTAGAAGATGGAGTTTGGTCTATTGTTACATACTATTGATGTAAGATCATTCATTCACCTTATTTCCAAGATAACCCATTATGCCTCTGCCAACACAGGAGACTTTCAAGTTGGAAACATGGTTGCAAAGATCCCTTCGTACCCACACGCACAAGAAGATACCAACCATTTGCTTGCTTGCTGCTAAGCAATAGCTTCTTCCACTCTGAGAAGACTTTTCTTCGTCATCCAACTCACCCTCAAAAGAGACAAAATCAGAGAAACTTTTCCTACACTTGAGATTTCCCTTGTCCTCGTCGTCGTCATAGTTGTTGTTGTTCAAGGCTTCATGGATAAGGCCCACCCACTTAGCTGCTGGACCACTGTCCTCCGGCCCAAGCACGTTCCCCGCATTTAGCGGTACGATTTCTTGGAACCTAACAACATGCGCGCCAATAAATCAAATGAAGACAATTCCACAAAAACGTTAGTCAAAATTAATGCTCGCTTTCTAATTTTTGTTTCACTTCACAGAATTGTCCCGCTTTCTAATTATAGTGTAAAGAATGAAGTGACAGTGAGTTATACAGAATATGCTATATTTATATTTAAGATAATGTTTTAGATTTTGAGCAATGATACTGACTGAAATAATTTAAAATAAAAAATAATTCGAATATATGTTATTAAAAATGACAATATGTATTTATGTAGGTATATGTTTGGTAGAGAGGAAATAAGTTGGAAAGAGAAAAAATAAAAAATAAAATGAAAATAAGAAAGAAAGGAAAGAGAGATTAGAAGAAGATACATACCCAATAACATAGATATGAGGTTGGGAAGGAGATGTGAGCCAATTCCTGAAACTCAAGTCTTCCTTGGGTGATTTTCCTCCCACATTCCACGTTCCCACGAACATCCTATAAATTCTCAATTATATTTTTACCAAAATAACTGCACACATATCACTTTTATAGGGTTTGATGCAAGTATTTACCTAAGGTTCATAGCTCCAGTGCCAGTGCCAGTGCCAGTGCCACGTGATTGCTTCCCAACTACCAAACCTTCTTCCAAAAGAAATCCACCAATTATAAAATAATAACTACTATTAAACCTAATTAATCAAATTCATGTTAGCCTTAAACTCATTATCATCATTCAAAATCAACACTTCATCTCATCTCACTGTTCGTAAATTACCTGAATAATCATCCGCTACGCCCACGTAACCATCTTCATCCGAGCAACTTTTCCGTCTTTCCTTCGCAATTGCTGAGTCCACACATACACCAAAACAAACTCCCGGTCAAGTTTCAACACCAAATGTGAAAACTAAACGCAAATCCAAAACCGATAACAACAATTCAAGAATCGCGTTTCACCTGTTGCATCATAGTCTGACTCAAACTTCTCAGCACCGTTCTTCGTATTGAGCCACTTCCTCATGGCTAATCTGGGCCACGAAGACTGCATCTCGAAAATTAAAATTAAAATAAATAACCGTTTCGCGATCAACGAGATAAGATGAAAATGGAAAGGAAAAAGAAAGAAAATAGCGTGGTGGTGCATGCGCATACCTTGGATAACTTCTTCCACTCTGTCCTCATTGCTCCTCTACCTTTGATGACTTGAAACTAAGACAAATTAGAAACAATCAAATGATCAGGAAAAAAGAAAGATAAAGGTGGCAGCAACGTTTTAAGATCCAGATTATCCAAATCCTAGAGGGAATGTTTAATAATTCAATTTGGGGTTTTTTTACTAATTACGGGAGGTCATACATGAAAAATAAATATACAAAATTATGTGGGACTAGATATTTATTTTTCTTGTCCAAGAAAATTATGTTAATGTTGTTTATATAAATCTTAAACAAGTGTTCAGCGGTTTTCAACGGCAATATAAAAGAACTAGTTGCAGGGGAAACAGAGACAGCTTTTGAGGCCAAAAAATAAGAATAAAAAAACATGTAATCTACATGAAAAATAGACAAAAGGTTGGGTTCTTTGAGTTACGCCAAGTTTTGCACTTCACAGAAAAAACAGTTAAGAGATGAACTATTAAAGAACATAAAAGGTTTGGGTTTTGGTACTTTTCCTTCATCTTTAAGGCTTGGTAATAATTAAAAACAAGTTTGTGATCTCGATCAACTCCATTGAAAAAAGTGCACCTTTTCTGATACCCTCTTGCTAGAAAGAAAAACTCTTGGAACTGGAAAAAAATGGAAGGTCTCTTTGATAACATGGATCAAAGGGGGGAAAATCTGAAAATCTTTTCAGAGCGCTGAAGAAAAACAAGATGTAGAGAATAAAGAAGCAAGTTACAAGCAGAGTAAACCGATTACCATATAGAACGAATAAAACGTTACTGGAACGTGAGTCAACGGCATTTCAGGATTTTGAAAAGAAAGAGAGATGAAAAACGAACAGAATGTAGTAGTAGTTATTACTAGTGGTGCTAAAAAGAAATGGCAAAGTAAACAGATGAAACTACCCTCTAAATCAGGGTTGGAAAATCACTTACAAGAATGGACCAAGGTTTGAGTTTAACAGAAATGATTAGGGACTCTTTGTTGTGTTAATGATGTAATGAGAGAGGGTAAGAAGAGAAAGAATAATTTTGTGTCAAAAGATTCTATTAACTTGGCTTGGTCGATTGAGAAAGAATGCAGAGAAACCTTGAGTTGGGGTGTTCCCCGGAAAAGCAAAAAGAGTTATGGAGCTATCAAATTTATACATGTATGGGGATTTAAGATTCCAGAGGGAAAAAAATAGCTCTTAATTTTTTTTATGATTTTTAAAATAGTAATTATTAAAATATTATATATTCAAGCTATTTTTAATATGATATAATTGAAATAAAAAGGTTAAAACATATAAATATTACTGTGATTAATTTTCATCTGTCATCATTATAATTAAATTTACAATGTTAGAAATGTGGAAAGAGTTGTTTTTTTAAAAAAAAGAATCGTTTCTGAACCTGAAGTAAAGATAAGAGATCTTACAAATCAGAACATGAAAATATAAAAATGTAAAAAGTTTTAATTAATTATTGATTTGCAGTTCGTGGGTGTTGTGGCCTTTAGGCATTTGCAAGAGCAAAGAAATGTTGCTGTAGTGGTTAAAGGTAACTGAACCACTCTAATCATAACCGTACACCTATCAGCTTTGTACCGTACTGCATCCAACGGTCAAGGGAGACTTTATACTAGCTATGGTCTGTCTCTCATTGTCCACGTATTCACAATTAATTACACACAATGATAGAATTCTGGTGGTGGTAAGGTCTTAATC
>Ga0123341_1002497_pt1 | contig 15183 bp, 5 predicted proteins | sample Turbeapinknodule_FD_89959 | JGI IMG/M metagenome (GOLD analysis project Ga0123341, IMG submission 89959) | Root nodule microbial communities of legume samples collected from Mexico - Turtle bean Mexico pink nodule | ecosystem: Host-associated > Plants > Roots > Nodule | place: Mexico: Nepantla... | reverse complement strand
ATACTTTTCAATCAGATTTAAGATTCTAGATCAAGAGTTAGAAACAAAACAACAATACCAATAATCAATCAAGAACAAAATATTATATCATATTTAAATATCACCTCAATACATAAGAGTTCAAACATATTACTCCCAATCTCAAAGGGTAGAATTAGCCGGGCATCTTCTAGTATCTTCCATTCTCCCAATTAGGTTACAAGTCACTCAATGGTTTTTTCCTCTCAATCTAGCACACTAGGCTTTAACCTCTAGGTCCCTATTTAACCTAATTTACTAGGGTTAGGTGATTTCCTGCGTTGCACTAACGGGCTTATTAATAAAAACATAAAATGGCCCAATTTGTCTGACTCATTATCGCTAAAGCAAGAATAACTCGTTCAAGTGAGAATAGCTCGTTCAAGCGAGAATAGCTCGCTCAAGCAAGAATAGCTCTCTCAAGCGAGAATAACCAAAGGCAACGATTTTTGAAATTGTCACTAGAGCATTTTTGCTCAAGCGAGAATGAGCTCGCTTGAGCGAGATACTCCTGTTGCAAAGTTGTTTTTCTTTTGGCACTTTTATGCATTCTGAGACCGTCAAACTTTCTCTTTTTAGCTTATATCATTCCTATTTACTCCAAATTTTCATTCTTCTATAGAAACCTGAAATTAACACCAAATTTGGGAATAAAATTCTCTTATTCAAATAAAGATCATAAAAAGTGTAAAAAGATATAAATTCATAAATAAAGGATTATTTTATATGAAACTTAGCAATTAACACTCATAAGTGTCTGTAATTTAATATGAAATATTACTGAAATTAGATACTTATCATGTTCCTTATTTCAGTTGTTTGAGGGAGCTTGAGAACAGTTCTATTGTGGGAGCTTGACGTTAAGAGAATTCCATGGAGGTCCATTGCTTGAGGTAAATCTTTTATAACACTAATGCTAATTGGAATGTGTTCAATCTTTTATAACACTAACACTTATCATGACTTCGAATTCATTCACTAATTCATAATTGTGAGTTTGAACTTAATTATATTTTGGTTTATGTAATAATTCATTCATTAGTTCCATAACATGAATAATCAATTTACTCTATTTGTTCTAATTCCTTTCACATGTTCATTCCACTCAAATTCCAATTGATGTTTTCAACAACAATATCTATATTTCAAAACTTCAATTTTTTCTTCATATGTCATATTCTCTTTATGTGCACTTGTACATATCAGTCTATGTTACTTTTGAATTGTGATGATAAACATCAGGTGTTATGCAACTTTCAAATTTGATTTCTTGTTCATACTAGACTTATGCTATTGAATTCTTTATTACAATGAATTATAGGTATTACATTCACTTAAATTGGAGTTGGATTTATCAATTTTTATTCATATTTATTATGTTATTAATTTAGAATAATTGCTTAAAAGTGATACTCCAGCGTGTATTGATATTCAACGTCTAGTGAATATGCTACAACGTCCAATGAATATGCTACCCACATACATGCGCCTAATTTGCGTGGCCTAACTAACACAAATATTTTAACATATTTTCAACTAACGTTGGTTTAGTCCATTCAAGGATTTAATTAGTGTCTAAGAAGCGTAGACTACACCCACTTTACTCTAAAATACAAAATAAAATTATAACTTTGTGTAGGTCTAACTCACGCTAGCATAAATTTATAAAATAAAAATATTAACTATGCGGTGACCAATACTACGCAAGCATCTACCTTTCATCTAAGTAGCGTAAGCAAGCCCACGCTAAAATTACTAAATAAAAAATTTAACTTTGTGGCGGTCAAAATGACACTAAGTGTCTACCTTTTGCCTACTTTGCATATGTGTAGCCAACACAAATTGTGTCTGCTCTTGGGTCACTCTAATGTGTTAGCATCAAAGGTTTTAGTTTCCATTTTTTGTGAAACGCTGGGTCGATGTTAATACTGATTTTTGCGTTGACTTTTTACTCTTTGTGTTTGTTTGTAGCCCACAGTAGTTGGTTGATTTCTTGTAGTGACTTGATGGGTGTTCCAACCCTTGTACAAAGAACACAATCCCTTATACAAAAGCAGATAGGCACACTATCTTGACCTTCAAACTATACCAAATTCCCAAAAGATACTTAACAGGAAAAAACTAGCAATATATCATTGTTGTGAAACCTATTGTTAACAAAACAACAATAACAACAAATGTTCCCCCAAAAAAATCATATAGGTTCATTGTTGATCTAAATTAAAAGAACACCAATTTCACCCTTGCACACTACTTGAAAACTATTGAATAGTGACCAAAATCAATAACCAAAATTTTGGTCACAGATTTTAGTCAAAGATTCAGTCATAGACTTTAGTCATAGACTTTAGTCATAGATTTAGTCACAGTTTTCGATCACTAAATCAATCACAATTTTTTATCACTAAATTAGTCAGAATTTTTGGCCACTAAATTAATTATAGTTTTCGATCTAAATCAGTCACTATACATCAAAGATTAAGACATTAATGACTGATTTTAACTTGTTACTAAATTGGTCACTAATTAAATAGTGATCAATTTTAATTATTTAGTGACTGATTTTTTTATTACTATTTATAATTTTTCTTATAGTGAGAGAAACTATAGAATAAACTTGGTGATAACAGAAATCTCTTTGGTGTTATTCAATCAAATTATTTTTATTAGTGTGATATTTATTGGCAAGATTCAACTTTATCCTACATTAATGCTTTTTTTTACTTTTGAAAGAAATAGATTGATCAGTGGAAGTTAGTAATATATTAAGAATTAACACAATAAAACAAGAAAGTGTTATGAGTGATATATATTATATTAAGTTAGGGCAATATGATGATATATTTTATCTAAGAATAGAAATAAAAAAAATAGTAGTGAAGATAATGATAAGGGGTAAATAATGATAAGATAAATATATCTATTAAATATTACATTATTTTTTAACCTTATTTTTATACATAAAAATAAATATGATAAATATTAAAATAAATAATTTTTAATTGGTAATAATTATAAGAGGGTTTGATAAGATTATGATGTGAGATAATTTATATGATTATGACAGTAGTTACCTATTGTTTTGGTCCAGAATTTTGGTTCGAGTTCTGTATATGGTAATGTAAATAGTAAAAAATAAAATTTTAAGGGAATACATTGTGAGATCTTTGTGATAACAGGTGTGCTGGAGGCTATGAAAAATAGTTTTTTTTAGCAGGGTACGAATATCCTTTAAATATTTTTATTTATTTTATTATTTTTTACAAATAAAAGAAATGACGTAATTTATAAACTAATTTAAGAGGTATATATAATAGTTACTATGTAAAAAAATCATAGTGTAGTAGAATTATCCAACTTTATCATTCTGAAACTTGCTGGTGTGTTGTGGAGAGTCTATGTGCTGTAAGAAAGTTTAATAGTATTTTACAGGTGCGGTTACGCCAGACAAAACAACAGCTCTCAGCGACAGTAAGAAACCATCTTCTTGTTTTCAGACCTAAATTCTTTTAGTTTATTTTTTAATAATAGTTAGATACTAAAGCAAAGACATAGACTTAGAATTAAGATTAATTATGTAGTTCTAAGTTAAAAATAACCAGAATTGGAAGATAATTGAAGTTTTCAAGATTCAACTGTCCTTTCCAAATTTCAATAATTGGTGGTGAACAGAGAGGCATATGCCGTATTACATGCACATAACCTCGCAATGCATACACCAGAGTAGAATAAAGTGTGTAAATTTGAAACGACATGATGAGATTCTTCCTCATTCTTAATTAATTTAAGATTAACCATCTTCAAATCAAACCTAGATCCCAAGAGTCCACCACCATTTTTCTGACCAAGTTATTTATTCTGTGTCTAAAACTTTTTCAAGCTAGATTATTCCACTAGATCTGGAATGAAGTTAAAGCAATCAAAACAATTCTCACATCGCAATTAAAATGGAATTTCTTTTTGGTCCTCAAGCTAATTTGGAATCCTACACTTAAAAGCTTTTTTTTTCTCACAATTAGTCATTGGATCAATCCAAAATATTTATTAAAAGAAAACATTAATTCTTAAAAAACTGAATTTAAGTTTAGTTTAACTTTATAAAATAAGTTATACAAGGAAATTTACATCCTCTTACATATTTTATTTTAATCACATGTCTAAATAATATAAAATCTCCAATGTATCTTTTACCATTACACATTTAAGATGATAGATTTTAGTATCATTTAAAAAGTGAACTTGAACTTTATAACACCAACATTTACATCCACTTAGGCACTTAATGTCTCGTCAACAATTATATATAAGTCATTCTTATAAGTGCAACAGGCCAATAGTAAAAGATCACTAAGAAACCCATCATTTATTCCTGCGATCTTTTGGCATTAATCCCTTCTCATATTCCATTCTGATATGTTTGATTGAATAGACTTAGGAACAATAAATATTAGGTCAATGTAGATGATCAAGTTGTCACTGTTTACCTCGTTTGGAGTTTGTCGAGTTGCTATTTCCACTCCTTTCGTTTTAGTGTGGCCATTATTCGCAATATTCCAATGATTTTAATAAGCAAATAGGAGAGATTAAAGAAAGCACACTCTAGAAACAAAAGGAAAAAAAAAAGGCAGGACCACACAACATGGTTCAACAAAAAATCTTAGATCAAATATTGAGCTCTAGCATATGTATATATATTTAGATTTTGGAAGGTTTATATATGGTCCCAATCAAAAACAAGAACGTAGGTCCTGGACACACATCGTGTTTATGTGCTTCATCCGGGTGCTGAAATAAACAGACAAAGAAAACAGTTAGGGGAAAATCTCCTAGGAAATTATCAAAGGTAGAGATCTGGTTCCCCCTTTTTTTTCTTTATTATTTTAAATACAGGTTTGGTTTTCGTACATGCCCTCTTACCTTAATTTTCATTTATATACTAATCACTAGGTCGCGAAGCACAACCAATATTGTAGGGCCGATTCCAAACAATAGGCCCTGTTGTTAGGCCATGTCTCTTCTTGTGTGGCTACCACATGGAGAAATTAGGGTTGGAGAAACCATGTTAGCTTTGTGGGATCTGATTATATTAAATGCTTAAGCTTTTTCTTAATATAAATATTAGTCCCCTCACCCACTATGGCGATCGACAGTGAAGCATGAAAGGGGGTTAGGGTTAAACAAATGGCAACAATTAGGCACCCAATTCACCATAATCTTGCACCTTGTCTGGCCCAGTGTGGGAACGAAGAAGGAGGACACTACTTAAGGCGTGATTAAAAATTTAACAGACAGAAAACGGGGTTCTTAGAAGAATGAATAAACTGGGTAAAATGGCCATGCATGATTATTAGGGTAAAACAAAACAAAACAAAACAAAACAAAACAAAACAAAAAAAACGCGTGTGGATGGCGTGGCTCGAGGAATGTTTATGTGGGAATTGAGATATCGATTACTGAATTAACTGCCGCTTCTTGTATGTAATGTATACGTATTCTTCTCCATTTGTTTGTGATATATAGTTTTATATGTTCTTGATTACTTAACTTATTAATTCCGTAAGTAATCGTGATTAGTTAGTTTATTATTATTTTGGTGAGAAAGCGTAGTTGGCCATGACATGGGGCACCCTGCCTACGTTTCTTTGTCCTCATTATTGAGAACTGAAAGAGAAACACGAATTAAACGGTAAGAAAAGAATGCTATTTTAATCGAGTAAAGCCTACATGTTCTCCGGGTTGGCGACACAAAATAGCTACACCTTGACCTTTTTACAGTATACAACGTTGGAGGGCAACCCATAGATAAACACATAAAATAATTAAGGCATTGCGTTGCATGTAGAAGCAAGCTTTGCAGTGTCCCAGTCAAATAGGATCCTCTCTGTTTGGGTATACCTAGCTTACGACCCACAAATACAAAATTAATTGAAGTGACGAAGGTGAAAAAAAAAAAAAAGTGAAAAGGTTGCTTGGCAGAGGAAGGAGACAAAGGCAGAGATGGGTGTGGCGAAGGAGTTATGAATTGATGATGCATGCATGTGTGTGGGTAAGGTGAGTGAGACTAAGCATGCAGTGGGGGTGAGAAGAAAGAGCTGTCATTTCTCTGAACTTGTTATTTTATGTGTGTTTGTTAGCAGATTGTTTGCTAAGTGTCCGACACTAGGGTGCGGAGCTGGCTCGGACGGTTGTCCAAGAAATTTGTGCACCCTGCTCCCTCCCTCCCTCTTCTCTTTAATTTTCCATTTTTATCCAATCACCCATTCCTTCTCTCTTTTGTTATCTAGCACTATCTCATCTCAACTCACACTCATCTCTTTCTTCCTGAAATGACATTTCCATCTTACCTTCACACTTCAAATGCTCTTCTGATAATTTCAATGCCAAGAGGATCTGCATACCTTTTTCATCTTAAGTCCATACCCTCATCATGCTTCTGTTCATGTAAAACATCTTTTCCTAAAAAAAATTATTCATCCATCAAAATTGCACGTGTTACACATCAATTACAAACAATAATATTTTACAATATATAACTTATAAATTATTTTTTAATATATTTATTAAATACGTTAACAAAAATTGTTGGAGATCTCAATTAAAGATGAGGACATTTCATTGTATATAAGTGGTGCAAACCTCAACCCTATGAGCCGGTTTTATGGGGTTGAGTTAGGCCTAAAGTCCACTTCATAACATGATATTAGAACCATCGATCCTATCATAACGAGTATTTGTTGGGTTTATCAGACCATCATCCATAATATGTTATCTCACGCCTATAGTTCTTCTGTTATAAATTCAAACACGTAAACACAAATAAAACTATTTCAAAGTTTTCTAAGAAAAAAAAAACCTTCAAAGCTTCTGACACTTACAGAATAATAAAAACTAAAACAACGGATGCAAAACCTTTTTTTTTCAAAATTTTAAAAAAAAACTATCTTTGCAAAAAAAAAATGTATAATATTATACCAAATGAAGATCATATTAGAAATTCTATACTAATTTACTTCACAATTTGAAATATGTATAGTCCTTAGTTGCTCACTATTAATATTATTCACTAAAAATAGTTGATTTACATGAACACATTCTTCATTCGTGTGTAATCTGTATACATGCATATCTCCCAACATATTGTAGTCTTTAAATTTCAACCACCAAACGTTTTTAAAGGAAACTAAGCTAAAGAACAATCATATCAAGATAGAAATAAATACAAAGACAAATAGCAGCAAATGCTGAACTAATATTTACAGTGCATATTTTTCCTTATTTATTGGTCTTTCAGAATGTTTTGCCAGTACAAACTTTTTCCCATTTTTTATAATGTTAATTTTTTATACATGTTGGAAGAAGACTTCATTCTAATAACTGGATTTAGATAATATGGATAATTTGATCTCTTCAGTAGGAACAAATAATTAAGAAGTGAACTTTAATCTTAATTCAATCTTATCAGCAAGAAAAAATAAATAAATATGGATCACTTGATGAGTGGTCCAACCCTTATACATTTTAAACCACCCCTTTATCTTGTTTGAAATCGATTTAAATGGCATGGTCCAATTTAGGTGGTTAGGTATCTTTATTTTAATGGTTGTTGGTTTTTGTGGGTTGTTGGGTTGGTGGTTAAGCTTTGTTGTTTTATTTTGCCCTTTGTTATGGTTGTAGTGAGATTGTACTGGGCTTGTTTTGATATTGTACGGGATTTATAGTGGTAGATTAATTTTGACTCTATCATTTTGCTGGTTTGGGTATCAGAGAAATTAGATTCTATTATATAGGTATGTATAAGGGTTGAACCACCCCTTAAGTGGTTCTTGTTATTTCATCCGTATTGCTGATAAAAAAAAAAATTAAACACTTGTCACTCAAACCAACTAACAAAAAACAATCCCTCTCACAAACAGCAAAGCATACATGTAGCCAACCTATAGCAAATCACTTATTTTTAATCGAGTACATACAAACCAGGAAATCAAGAAATTATCTAGGACCAGACCTTCAATTGAACCATGAAGAAGATTTTTGTATGATCAATCACTCCACCTTTAAAGATGTGTTTATTCATATGTCTCAAAATCTCACTTACCAACGCAATCTAGACATTTTCCAAAATTTATAAGGTGAGGTTTGCACCTACTTATATACTATGATATATCTTTATCTCTAGTTGATGTGTGATCTTTAACACACACCCTTCACGCCGAGACTGTCAACTCGTGTGTAAGACTATATATTTATGAGTGATCCGATAACGACTTGATAGCGGATGACCTGATAAGTCCAACAAACTCTCACTAATATAGGTTTTAAATAACTCTAATACCTTATTAAAAAAAAATTCAACATTAAAATTTACTCAATCTTATAGACTAAAATTGACTAAGAAAATTTAAGATAACAAATTTCTATGGTTTTCTTTCTTCTTGAATTTAAAAATATTATTTTTATTTCAAAACTTAATTTTCTTAGGGTTTTATTAATATGGCGAGAGATAAAACAGTGAAAGAGATAAAGAACACAGAAGTGATGATACATTATGTGATGAGAAATGAAGAGATAATAAAACAAAAGATGCAAGAGAAAGTGAATGCATGTTAAGTCCTTTTCCTTATATTATGTGCTTTCGTTCTTGAAAGTGCAAACTATTCCATCCTTTTTTTTATTAAAACCATTCCAGTTATGTCCATAATTTTTTAGATAATATTTTTTGGTAGAAAATTTATTAATTAGTATAATTAATTAGTTTAAGAAATAGCTTGGTTAACATCGTATAAGCAAACTATTGTATAATAATTCATTTTAGGTCAAATAAAAGTTTAATTATGTTCTGTTCTAGGCCTATTGGAGACCTAAACTCAGAACATTCAAGGTATTCAAGAACAAGTGTACTCTTAACCTAATGTGTGATCTGTCTATCTGTGAGGTTTTACCTAGTATATATGGAGTCAGTCTTAACCCTGTGTCTGCCGTTATGATTCTCTATTTACTGTCTGATTAATGCTAATTAATCTAAATCCTCGTCCTATGTTATTTCCTTTACATTATTCATTTACATCGGCCTCCTACCTAAATGACCAAGGGTCAGCCCAAAGCCCATAACCCAACATGCCCCAGCCTTATGCGCAGGCAAATGAGACTACTGTTGACTTAAAGCTGTACTCGATTCCCAGGTTGGACTACACCCGCGATACATAGATCGGCTTCCTACCTTAATCGCCCAAGGGTGGGTCCAAGGCCATAACCCAACATGTTTCTTTGCTTGCTTGTCTGAAACTAATAACTTAAACTGGGTATATTTTTATTGAAACTAAAACCAAGTCTGATCCAAGCATAGTGAGATATGAGTTGGATTGAGTGAAGTAGTATAAGGTTTGAATTTAAAATTTTGGTTCCAAATGTAATAGAAATAAATAGTATAAAATTTCCCGAAGGATTTGTAATCCAGCATGGTAAAATAAATGGTGGTGACCGACAACAATGGACAGGTTTGCCGTGTGTGTTTGCAGTTTTCACTTTGCTCTCTCGCCACCACAAAAATGCCTCTGAAATATAAAGATTTTGGTGGATTTGGTGGCAGTGGTTGCCGTGTTGTTAGACCATTGGGTGGAGTCAACTTTCGGGGTGCAAAGTTACGATGATGCCCCTGTGTTGGTCCTGTCCTTGGCATGGGACTGCTTTGTCTAGGATAAGAACGAACGAAGAAACAAACAAATTCCCAAGCCCTGCAACCTTATCATGCGCACTCACTTACCATCATCACATCATCCATCCATGCGTGCCATGCCATTGCATGCCCATCATAACACTCCTTCTTTCTTGAAGTGACACAACGCATGCAACCCCTGCACATTCTATAGACTAGAGAGATCCAAAAAAATGAATGCAACGTCACCACCCCATTGAATATTTTGCCTTAGCTGCTAAATCAAATCACAGAATCCATTCCCAACCCACTCTAGTGACGTGCAACACAACTCCCACTAATTAACCTTCTTCTTCAACTCTATCTTAAAGTCTCTCTCCATCTTACATAATTGGATTTGCTTTATCATACAAACAAAATAACCAAACTCATCATCAACTGCTGCATACCAATCACTATATATATACACATGTTCAATAAACTCTCATTCTTTTTCTTTTTTTGACGGGATTGCAATAACATATTACAAGTATTAATTAGGTATCTTTTCTCTTCTGTTTCGTTCCAATCACTTGATGACTAAACTCGAGGGAAGTTGAAAAGTGGTAGCCACCATCCACCATATATCCCCATGTTAGCTTCATATTTTTAATTCAACACAAATTGTTTGGCTTGCATGAGAAAAGTGATTAACTTTTCAGCACCATTTTGATACCAATGATTTAAATACGCAATCAAATTCATAAGATAATAGATTATAGTGCATATTTATTTATGATGATGGGAGTTAGATGGTCCCCACAGAGTATTGTTCCATAATATCGGATTATATGCCAAATGTCCCACGAACACGAAGATCTCGGGATTTATATGTCTTAACCTTGTCTCCAATTATTATCTGGCACTTCAGTTCCGCATCCTCGATCGTCGAGAGTGCTTACACGCTCCGATTGAGGTACACCATAAAGCCAGAAGATAACATGCGGATCTAGTGATTAGATTTCAGAAACTAATCTCACCCATCATGAAATTACCGGCTAGCCTAATCTTATCAAATATCTAACTTTTTTTCATATAAATATATATATATATATATATATATATATATATATATATAATTGTTGGGTATGAAGTAAAGACCAATTGGGTTGGATTGACAAGACACCATATGTACACAGTTGAAGTGCAGGTGAACATTGTTCCGTGACTTCAAGTGGAAGATTGTTGGGTATGAAGTCAGGACCAATTGGATTGGGCTGAGTAGACACCATGTTTTAGTGAGTGGGCTTAATCATCGTGTTCCTTTATTATCTCTTTTTATCTCTACTTAAAGATATCATTGTACTCGTAATTGGTATGCAACAGGACATAATGAAAACCTAATAGTTGTCCGTGTGGATGTAGGTTGCAGTTGGCGACCGAACCACATTAAATCATGTGTTGTTTATTTTCTGCAGTTGATTTGTGATTATGTGTAATGTTTTTGCGTGCGTTTTTTTCCATCAACAAGAACTTTATACAAGATATTGCGTATTAATAATAATAATGGTATGTGTCATTTATGGACATTGTTCTCTTTGAAACTCTTACTCCTTGATTCAGTTTTGTTATAAATGTGTGTTGGTGAAATGAATTGAATTGAATTTAGTAGTAAAAATGAGTTGAAGGTGCATCGATGGAATAGAGTTAAAAAAGAAGGGACACATCCCTTAAAGAGGTGAATGTGTGGGAAGTTAATAAGTAATAACAGTAGACAAAAAAGGGAAGGGGGAGGAAGATTTGTCGTGAAGCAATTTGGGCTAAGAAGGTTGAAGCGTTGATGTAGTTGGTGAGTATGAGAGGAAAATATTCTTTAAAAAGCGGAGGCACATGAATTCCCGACAAGTGACAACGCTAGGGCTCTTGCCCCTCAATTTTAGTTGAGTTGGAGACCGCGGTCTGTCGCTTTCTACTGAGGTAGGGATCTTTGTCTTTTCGATCTCCACCTCTCTCATCTCTCTCACTCACCCCTATTCACACACACCTCATAAATTTAACCTAAATAACTTTCTTTCAAAATTAAACTCCCCTCAATTTACTTCTTTCTCTTCTACAATGATTCACACACAAACCTGTCCATTTGGATTTAAAGTTATAAAGAGTTTCTCCGAAAATATTTTTAAGAAAGAAAATTAAGATCAAAATTGATTTTGTATTAACTAATATTAACCTATAATGAAAGTAATAATTTCCCATTTTTTTCTTACTTATAAGCTTTTATATTAAAAAACTAGTTGTATTTTTCTTGTTTGTAAGCCTTTGTATAAAGAAACTAGTTCAAACATACTAGAATGATTGTATATGAAGTACTTACCTGCCATTTTCTCCAATTATCATGCGTATCGAATCCCTTTGGTGTCTTATTATTGAATTGACAGTTATTTGATTCATCTGAGTCTTAATGTATGCAAGATATCTACAGCAATCATAGTTTCTAAATGCATGCATATATAAGAAAATAATAATAATTTCACGCGTGATTTTAAATTGATAACAATCTATTTTCCTATAGATGTAAGATAACTTCTTTTTCACAAGTTTAGATTTACTAGTTCAATATTTACAAGATTAGATTTACTAGTTCAACATTTTCTTATCACTAATTAAAAAATTTATAGATAAAAATATATAAGAGATACTTCAACTCTTGTAAAAAAAACTACACGAAGTAATCCAACAAAAAATCACATACATATAATCCCAAAAAGGATCTAACACTTATGGTAGAAGTCTAAAGATTTTTTTTTATCAGCAATAAAAAATAAATAAATGGGAACCACTTCAGGGGTGGTTTAACCCTTATACATAAAGAGCTAGCGCCTTACCAACCTCCAACCAAGGAACACCTTCCAACTTAAATAAGGAACAATCAAACCAACTCAAGAAAGCATTAAACAACCAGCCTCATACAATCCACTGGGTTCAAAACCCAGTTGGAGTACGTAAATGAATTACAACAGGACTTTGCAAAAATCCAAGACCAAACATTTATCTGTACCAGTGCAAATACCTCGAGCGCATCTACCACGCCCCTGTCGAAGGTCACTGAGTTCCTATGTCTCCAAATTCCACTCACAACACCAACCCAAATCGCCCCCCAAACGTCATTAACCACATCAGAAGTCGAACACAACCTGAATTGTTGGAAGTTTATCAAAGGGTCCTCGTGGATAACAAACGACACTTCAAGCCACTCAAAACAAAGACACCACACCTGCCAGATAAACTCGCAAACGGAAAACAGTGCAAAAACAAGTTGTAACATGTGTCATACTCAAGTGTTACAATACTATATATATAAAAAAACAAAAAAAAAACCTCTAAAACAAAAGATCTTTTAGACCATTTATCATAGTGGTGTCTAAAAACATTACCACGTGAAACATTTCTAGTTCAATGTAAACTTATATTACAATATATTATTAAATTCTATATTAAATAAATTAAAACAAATTTTAATCAATAATTTTATACCAAAATAATATACTTAAACTAAACATATTTTTAATGTCTAATACAAATTTAGTAGAGTTTATCTTCTACACTTATCAAAATAGTTTGGACGGACTTTTCTTCATCACACGCAAACTTAATATATTACTATCACCTTATACCTAAATAAAACAAAGGATATAGAACCATTTTTAATGACCAATAACATTAGCTTTAGTATGTGTTTAGGATTAGAGGTTGAGACTCATCCATCATGTTAAGATTCTTCACGAGGTTAGTATTCATACACAAAAACAATTAATATTTATTATAAATGGATGTTTAAAAAAATCTCGAGTTACATACTAATTAAAAACTATATTAAAATAGTGTGTATATACATAAGATTAAATAAAAAAAGTTTTAAAAATTAAGTTGGATTAAATTTTATATTTTAATAATAAAATAAATCATGCTTATATAAAATTTTGTTATTGTTGTTTGACTTATTTATGTTAAAAAAAAACTCAGTATATTTATTGAGTTTCTTTTCTCAATTTTTAGCTAAACAATTTATTTCTAAAATCGAGTAGTCTAATTTTCCATTCCGTCACATGCCACTATTTATGATGAATAACGTAAAAGACAAAAAAAAAAGAGTCAATTCACTATCTTTTTATTATTATTATTATTATTATTATTATGAATTTCCTATTGGTTTAGCTTAATTGTAAGAGAAGAAATGTTTATTTTTTTTTAAATAACTTGTGTAACAATATTTTAATAAAATATAAATTATATTAAAAGGTAAAAAAGGGAAGAAGAGGGGTTTTTCTTCAACATTCAACAGAAAATGCAAAGTTTAAAAAGAATAAGGGTTAAATTGAACACTTGTTAATTTTCTTGGGCCTGGGTTGGACCTATACCTGTGTCCAATGATCCACTATCCACTAAGGAAAACAAATAGGGCTTCTTCTTCCTGCACCCCAACAATTTTAAAAAATCCAAAACTGACCTTAACCTATTATTTGAAAAGGGGCACCATGGTGGAGTTTTTTTGCCACTGTTCATCTTCTTCATTCATATCAGATGTTTAGGGCACTAACATATATACCTCTATCATGTACTTGTATACTAACCTTTTCTTTTCTGGCTGCTTCTTCCTGCACCTCCATACCTTCTTGTGCCACCCCCATATATTTTTTATATTCCAAAAATACCCTTTATTAATATTTTGGATTACATAAACCGGAAGTCTTTTTCTAGATCCAGAATTAGCTTCTGGATTATGTAATCTATAAGCCTTTTTTTCGGAGGAGTGATTAGCTTCCGGATTACATAATCCGGAAGTCTTTTCTAAATATGAGATTGACTTCCGGATTATGTAATCGAGAATATATCCGGATTACATAATCCATAGGCTTATTTCAAATGCAAAAAAGAGTTCCGAATTTTATAAATCTCAAGAACACTTGTGGATTCAAAACAAAAAAGGAGAAAACGGTATTTTTACATTTAGTATGAGGGTGGCAGAAGAAGGTATGGAGGTGTAGGAAGAAAGAGTCTTCTTTTCTTCTACACCAAAACTACCTTACTGTAGTATATTTTGAAGACGGTAGTAGATGAACAATATCAAAATTCCAAATAATTCAAATTTGATCATAACACAAGAGATGTTGCAGCGATTGTGCGATTTTGATTATTTTTTTTGGAACAAAGGGTATGCAAATAGAATTCTAAACAATTAAAATTACCTGAAGTAGTTTTTGTGAAGTGTTCCCATTCTCGTAAAATAAGTACAAAATTATACTATTCTTGTAAAATTTCCAATTAGGTGAATTGAATACAATTATGGTTGTAACTATTAAAATTAAATATAATTCGATTTTATAGGTATTGTAAATATTGTATAATTAATTGTTTTTAATTTATAATATATTTACTATTATATATTTTATGTACACAACATGTCTTAATTTAATGAATTGTTTTATTTATTTCTTTGTATATAGTATTTAGGCCATTTTTATAATATAGTAATT
>Ga0123341_1002496_pt1 | contig 15183 bp, 8 predicted proteins | sample Turbeapinknodule_FD_89959 | JGI IMG/M metagenome (GOLD analysis project Ga0123341, IMG submission 89959) | Root nodule microbial communities of legume samples collected from Mexico - Turtle bean Mexico pink nodule | ecosystem: Host-associated > Plants > Roots > Nodule | place: Mexico: Nepantla... | reverse complement strand
TATTTATTATTATTAAAATTTGTAAAAAAATATATTATAATTCGGGTATTTATAAATAAAATAGTTATAAATTAATTAACTAATTGTTAATTAAATGTAAGTGCTTAAGCTAAAATGAAAATAAAAATAAATAATGTTGCTATCTAATATTTTAAATTAAGTTCCTTCACTCGTATCTGTAAATAATAGTATTATTCAACTTCTAAAATATGTACTTTTTTTAACTAATTTGATAATCACTATTTCAACAATTGGCAACTATCTCTTCACCAATCAACAATTTGAAGATGTAACAATTGAGAATAACAAAAGTCATAAAAAACTAGTGACAAAAACCCTTCTTAAGAGTTTTAATTGCTCAAAGACTTGAGAGTTAAGTAATGATAGATGGGTTTCAAATATAATTTGAATACTGCATAATAAAATAAATTTGAGTAAATAAAACCAAAATAATAAATAATTAAAGAAATAAATGATAATATGAAATATAATAAAAATTGAGAATATGGACCTTAATTTAGCAAAAAAAAATATGAAAGCTTGGAAAAAAACACATTTTGTAATCTAGCATTTTATCGCTAGAACAATCGTAAAATTATAATTTAAATGAAAATATTATTAAATTTTTGGAAGCATTTATCTCACATAAAAACATAAGGGGATATATCCCAAGATCCTTTTTGTGAGTGTTTATTTGTTTTTCACTGTGTAGCAGCCCTTCAAAATATTTTTACTTTTTATATTATTACTGCTATTATTATATCACGCATTTATTTATTTATTTATTTTAATTCAGTAATTCAAAAAATAAATGAGTTTCACAACTACAGTATTTGAATGCTCACATTTTTTGTGTGCGAGGCCCAACCGGTCGAATTTAGGCCCAACAAGGGCACTTTAATACATACCTTCTAAATTGAGAAAGTTCTTAGGTTCCACTAAAACATTCTTAGTTTTCTAAAAACTAGTTAGTGTCCTTGCATTTGAATTGATTCTTAAGATTTACAAGAAATCTATGGTTCTTTATATGAAGTTATTACAATTTCTATATGTATAGGTTGGGATCGGATGATTCCGAGATATATCAGTATCCGGTACTGATTGACCGATATATTTAAATATAAAAAGATAAATGATGATTAACAAGAATAAATCGTACGAAAAATTAGATAATACATATTTAATCATGGTGTGTGTGCTAAGTTTGATCCAAATGTAACATGATTCATTACCGTCATATAAATAAACGTAACAATTAAGACAAAGGTACGTCATTATTATCGGATTTATTGCACCGAATACTAAACACTTACTTGAACGTCGTATCATTGTTTACAGGTTCCCTCTCGATCGAGAGGTGAAACGAGCTAAGAGCGAAGAAAGAAAGCAAAGTAAGAAGTGAAGCAACCCTAAATTAATTGTTTAACCCGCTAGAAGATCATCCCCTCAATAACACTATACAATATTATATTTATTCTGTTCATTAGCTTGTCTCAAACATTAGAATTTCAATGAGCTACCACAGAGAGATTCATACATAATATATACCATGTTTATGTGCACATTCTCAAGCTCTTCAGTTATTGGAAAGAGCATGAACAACAGTATTAAAGCTAGCTAAGACTGCACAAAACCAGTGGAATTCTTCAATAATGCATCATAGTGGCCATAACCATGATAAATCACTCGAATAGGGTTATCCTTCCCATATTCCTCACCATATTCAGCTATAACTTTAAGGTTACTTGAATTCTTATCCTGCATGACCACTGTTATAGGCATCCTAGAACCACAATATATATATATCATTCAATATTTTTGTTATACCATCAATCCAAACAAGAAAATTATTCAATACAAACCAATTTTAAAGACAAAAAATAATTACTTGTTATATTATTAAAATTAGATACTATTTTATAAACTAAAAAAATTTATTGGTATCTAAATTAGTTTCTATTTGTAATAGGACGACCAAATCAACTACGATGAGTCAGTCAGGAACTAAACCATTCAACCAACCGACCACACTGAGAAGGCCACGTGACGATACGTGACCGACTGACCCATGACGACAAGTCATGGGTTAACCAAGTCAGCAGGATTAATCCACGATTAAGAGTTGTTTAATACAACCTGAAACATGAACCAACCCCCTAATCTGACTCACCCCAGCAAAGACCTATTAAGGTAATATAAATAGCACAAACTACAAGGAACAAGTACGTCATTATCTACCGTACTCTGATACCCGAGTGCCGACACCCTAACTGACTTGAGCGTTGGAGTGTCTGTTGCAGGTACAATCCCCGCCTGTGAGACCAGACGACCGAGAAGAGTAAGGTGAAGCATGAAGTTAGCGGTGATAGTGACCGGCCGAAGGGAGTGGAAGAAGCAATCGTTCTCTAGACCCCAACACCCGTTCGAGAACACTATTATTGATAAATAATTTCTAAATTGGTATTTAATTAGCTACCAAGATTTTAGATATCAACTTTAGAATCTAAATAATTAGTAGTTAAAACTTAAGGTAGCTAATTAGATACCAATTTAGAAACTAATTTACCAATAATAGAAACTAATTTAGATCTAATAGTATCTAATTTAGCTACTATAGAAACTAATTATTTTTTGTTTTTAAAATTAATTTTTATTTAATAATTTTTTAGTAGTGATGAGTATGATTTTGACAAAATAATCATAATTTGGAACTAACTGATATTCATGTAACTTGGAAGAAATCAATTGAAAAAAATGGACTTAACTGTAGAACATGTGAGGACATGAGAAGTTCAGGTTCTCCTCCCCATATGTGAGGCTTTCGCATCTGCACTGTATATGTTTCGAAGTCACCTTCTAGAAACCTGTGTTACAAGTTAAACACAAAAATGCATGCATCAACTTCAAAACTATGCACTATTATAAGTAAAATATGAATATCAGCATGCCTTGTTGTACAAATATGAAGGCATTTTAGAATGAGAAGATTCAGATTTTAGATAACTTTACCATTCAGTATCTGCCCTCCTCTTGATGAATTCATCCACAACCTGCATCAGAAAAAGATTTGATGTTTTTCCCATAACTCGGGTCAGAATAAATCAACATGAAACAATCAATTTGCACATAAGATTTATATCCACTTATATATTATAAAAATTTCTTATTTCTAATCGAAGCAATACAAGAATTTCTCCACTTGTATACTGAATTTTGACAGTATTTTTAGTCGACTTGAAATTTGAGTTTTTCATACCAGAAAACATCAGAAAATGATATATACACTATCTCTTTAAGATGAGTTTGAATGTGGGATTTGAGTTTTTTCTGATAGAATACATCATAAAGCAGTATATTTACTGCTAGTGTAAGGAACTTTTACATTGTAATTCAATCACATGGTATATGATAAGTTGGTCAACTTCTACATAAAGAATAATACCCAACAACCTTAAACTATATACTCTGATTAGTTTTTTTTTATCAGTAATAAATAAATAAAATAAAATAAGACAGGTGTTACAAATACAAATAATTCCAACACAAGCTTCTTTCTCCAACTGAGAATCCCACGGACATTATAATACATCAGCCGCATTAACATATCATAACAAGATACAAGAGTACATCAATATACAATTACATCAATCATCTAAAGAATACATACTTTAATTAGTAAGTAAGAGAAAGTGCAGTTTTTAGTAAGATGATGAGGGAGAAAGAGTACTTTGGCTCTAAGTTCATCTGCAAGTTCCTTTTGCCTACTAAGACTTGGAGATGGTTCACCTGATCTGAGACATGCACCATACACCACAGACCTAAACAAACATCTACCGTCTCCTGGAATGCCTGCAACAATGAATCAATCCAAAAATATAATGAAAAAACTATGCTACAAGAAGTTAATTATAACAATTTTTCTATTGTGGTGTTGCAACATGCAATGATATATATAGATGCATAGTTTTAAAGTTACTCCTTTCGATTTAAAATTGAAGTGCATGAACTACAAAAGTTACAAGTAACAAACAAATCAACAGCATAAGCATTGCTTTTTATTAAATGATATTTTGTAAGAAAACTCATCAAGTATTACAATTCAGAAGTCTAAATGGTTCATATTTTTTTTATAGATAAAAAAAAAAACAATTCAGTAGCCATTGATGCAGAATAATATAGTAGCAAAGCAGCAATATGAAATTAGCAAAACATACGAATTATTGGAAGGTTGTTACCGAGCGATTTTTCTGGCTGTGGCATCACTTGAACAGCAAACTAATGCGAAACCAGGAACTGCATAAATTAAGCAAAAGAATAACAGTATATTGTTCTTGCCTTTTGAGCTTGGAGCTTGGATTATTAGGCATTTTCTCCAAACTTTCCTACTCCTTTTGATCCATTCTTTTGCTTTATTTGTGGCATAAAATTCAGCACAACACTGCCGAATCTGGTTCTCTTTTTTCTCTTTTAACTTTTTCTTTATACCCAATTTATTCTGCCAATAATCAAACGTTTCATAAATCAATGGAACGGACAATTTTCCCGTTCTATTTTTCTTACGGATGCAGAAATTCATAAGTGATGGTTATGTATTCCAAATTTTGATATTCGGAAGGTCATTTTCGAATTTTATTTAAGGTTTCGGAAGGTCATATCCCGAAGTGAGTTACGAGTTCTAGATTTTCATATCTGAATGAATGATGTACTGTAAATGGTGTTGAGGATTGAGATCCAAAACTTATTTATGTTTGTTTACGAATCTTGACATCCAGAAAGTTATTTATGCTATACAAATAAGTTTCTTGATGATGAAATCCATAAATAACATATTAGTTCTGAACTTGTATATTTAGAACTTTGTGATTTGACTTACGAAAATAAATATCTAAAAAAAAAAATAATTTAAATCATTAAAAACAAAATGAACATTTCACCTTATTGGATGCGAATTTAAATTGATATGGGGAAGGGAGAATCATCCCTGGAACGGATGTATTGTTTTTGTTAAAATAAATCTTCTTTTTTGGTCGAGATCTCTTTGTGGCCGTAAAGTTTTGACATTTGTGTTATTCATTATGCCGTCACATTTAATTAGAATCGTCTAAATGTCTGAGTTGAAGAATTGATTCCCCTGTATATTTGATTGAGTTGAAACAACAACTTTAATAATTTCTGTGTTAGATAGAAATAAATATATGAAATTTTATTATTGACTTATTTTTAGAATTAAACGTCTGAACACTCTTTTACTTTATCAAAAAAAAAATTGATATTGCTCCCACAAATCCACATTGGTACACTTATAGTGCTATTGGATAGTCGAAAAGACTAACTTATAGTGTTATTGGATAGTCGAAAAGGCTGACATAGCTGAGAATGTCAAATGACTCTCTTAATCTAAATATAGTTAAATTTATAATTAATCGTAATTAAGTTAATTTAGTTGTAAATCATAATTAAGATGCGATTGGACTCACGAGCAGACTCATTGCAGCTGAGACCCATCTGAAAGGTATAAATACTAGAGGAGACCCAAGAGGTAAAGATAATTTTTTTTCTATCAACTCACCTGTATATTATACTCGGACTAACTTGATCGTCAAAGTGTCTTTACAGGTTTTCTCACTCATCTTGATGAAAGGAAGATTCAATCGGAGACCACCGCACTTGGAGGCCGAAATGACCGAAAGAAAAAGACAAAAAGAGAGAGTCACTATAGGAAGAAACCGACCTTTTGTAAGAACACTTATTAATTCTTGTTTGTAAGTTTTTTTATACATATAATTTTTTCAAAGAAAATGACCCGTTGTTGGTTTGAGCTGTTGCTCATTAGATAAATGCATTTTGATTTAACATTTGAGTGTCACACTGGGATGAACCTTCTTTAGAATGGAGTAATGATTTGAAATTGGTGGGTGGCTCACACTATAAATAATACAAACTCTGCAACATGAGATATTGAAGATGTCGCTTTGATATACACGTTTTGATAGAACTATCAACCAAACTGGTTGGACCCCCCAATAAATTGTGGACAAAGCTCTTCAACAGTGTGAATATTGGAATCCTATTATTCTCCATTGATAAGGAATTGGTTCTTTGTCCTCCACCTTTGTTCCTTGTCTTGTGTGAAGTTTTGTATTTTGTTCTTTCATACTTTTAATAATTTAAAACACAGTTTTATCCGAACAATTTGTAACTTTTTGGAGGAATAGGTGAACTGTAAAATGTTGCATTGATTAATATGCCATAAAAGTTTTTCTTTTTCCAAGTAAATTTTCTGAAACAGTGGTGAACATTACTAGCTGATGTGTTTAATCGTTTAAAGTCGAGGTCCCTGTCCAGCAATGCTGTTTTTAAGTGTAGAGTTTTAAGAAAAATTACCTTTGAATCGTCGCTAAATTACCTTTGCAGAAAATCATTAGTAGTAACTGCATATGCTTTTGCGCAAAATTTACCACTTCATCGTCACTAAATCATATTAAGGTAGTCATAGTTAGTTTCTTTTCACTGGTTTCCTCAACCTCAAGACCTAATTCACATTTACCTACACTTTAAAATGGGAAAACTAACCCAACAAGCTCGTTGAAATAACAATGAAATTCGGACACACCCCTTAAATGGTGTATTCGGACACACCCCTTAAATGGTGTATTTGGACACACATATCATATACCAACACTCATAAAACACTCGTAGAATATGTATCGATGAAGTGTCCAATTCAAAAAATATTTGTTGGATTTCTAAAATTCTAACACAATTTTAAGAAAGAAAAATAAATTAATTTTCTAAAAACTTAAATTTATTTTATAAATTTTTATTATGAATATAAAAATAAGGAAAAAATCATTTTGAAAGTCCTAAGAAACATTTTTCTGCTAAAAAAAATTAAAACATAATTATACACATAATTATATATAAATGTGTCTGTCCTACATTTTAGAGATTATACGTATCTTTATGACTATGTCTGTTTCATATTAATATTCATATCAGTGTCTATGCTACATAGATGCAAAACACTCCCATCCCCGCACAAAATAATAATAATATGAGATTGATATACAGAGATGGAAGAGACGGGGAAAAAAACACAAATGACACATGACTGTACATCTCTTCTTTGGGAACCAAAAAGTAAGTAGCACCCGTGGAAACGGGTGAGAGTGTGAAAAGCAGGGCCAGAAAAGTTAAGAATCGAAAAGAAATTTACATGAGACTTAACACTGGTAAACAGAATAGCTCTTGCTTTTCCAGAGAAAGCTAATAGCTTTCCCTACCACCTTTCTTCTAGATATTGATTTACATAACGGTTTCGTTTCAGGAGGAGGCATAGACAAATCACTACTTTCAGGTTCACATTCATTTGTCTTAACAGGTGAATGCTCCCGTTGTCGCTGCTCTCGGAACACCATCAAGAGTTTCTGAGCCTTTTCTCTTCCTCTCGAGGTTCCATTCACTGTTAATGACACCAACGCAGGGATAACCCCTTCTTGCAAGACCATCTCACAACATTGCTCACTTCTGTTACACAAAATCAGGAGACAAGAGGCGGCTTGCTCCTGCTCCATGAGCTCGCCGGTATCCAGCGTGGAAGCCAAGGCACTTATGAGTGCAGGAGCCATCATCATTTGCTCTCTTCCTGCTGGAGAAACAGCCAAATTTATCAAAACAGCTAGGCATTTTTCTGTCAAAGTGCAATCACCCTGGTCTACTACAAGAAGGGATTGTAGGCTATCAATGATGCCAGATGAAAGGAGATGTGGAATGTTGGAGGACAAAGTAGAAAGGTTATAGAGTGCATGGAGGGAATCTATCTTGCACTGGACTTCTGTCTTGGTGTGAAGAATCTGGATAAGGAACTGGACAGCCTGACTCGTGCCGATCACGTCCTTGGCTTCTTCAAGGCAAGAAAGATTCAGATACAGGGCGGCTACACAACCATAGGAACTAGTTTTTGATATCATGTCCTCCAACAGCGACAGGATTCCTGCTGATAACATAATTTCCTTATTTCTGTAGAAAAATGAAAAAGTGGGCAACCTTGTGTTATTGATGATTTACAGAAAAAAATTCTATTATTTCTTAACAAACTTGATTGCAACATACTGACTAAAGGGTATAATTCAAGATGGACATCAATAATTTTGCAAATTAAAAGGTTTTGCTGGACCAATGCCACTGTATTTTACTGAAACACAGGTCGACCAAAAATGACAGCTGCTGATATATGGGTAAAAGCTCTTTGAGTGGGAGAGGATGAACAGAACTTGATTGTTGTGAAACTGAAGACTTTTTAACCACAAGAAAACAATGCGGTTATGCTATTGAATAAATGTAAGTTGTCAATTTTGAAATAACAATAACTTTTAATTTTTTAATTGTATTAAAAGCAGTTTTACTTTACCATTCAATACACACCTGTTGTTATTCACAGCCAGGTTGAACAGAGCCATGGCTCCATTTTCAAGAGCCGTCACATCTCCTTCGTGCACAGCTGATTGCAGAAATTGCATAAGTGCATCAACAAATCCATTAGCCCCCATAAAAATCCTGGCTTCCTCGTCATCACGCAGCAACAGCCTCAACTGTTCAACAACTTTGCACTTCCTCTTCCAATTGTCCCCTTCTGACAAGACTTTAAGAAAACTAAGATACCGCTCATGATCTTCCTCTTGTGCAGAAAAATCTTCAGCTGCTTTCCCCCCCATTTGCTCTGAGATACCACTCTCTTCTACAGGAACAACTTTGACACCCTTCAACTGGAAAGAGCCAACACTGTTTGCAGATCTTGAATTTGTGGATTCAGTATCTGATAATGCCAACCTCCAGTAGTTAAAATCAAGAGATTCAGGAGGACCTTCAGGAATAGCAACTCCATTCTGTTCACACCAACTAGCCACAAGACCCTTAACACAGTAATTAGGAGTCAATGAAAGATGTGAAAGTTTCTGTTGCGTCTTTGGGCAGGTCTTGTGCCCATCTCTAAACCATTTCTCTATGCAAACCCTTTCATATGTTTGCCCAGAAGCAATTATAACAGGATCACTCATAAGTTGCAGAGATATTGGGCATCGTAACTCTTCAGGCAAAGCGAGCATCTGCCCTGATTCCCTATTACTTGGCTTAAAGTTAAAGGAACTAAGTTTTGAAAGCTGTCTGTCAAAGACATGACAATGACCACCAGTACTGCCATCCTCAAGAGATCTCTGAACAGTGGGAGAACAAGGTTGAGAACCCTGAGAATCATTATCATCAGAGAACTCACTTCTAAATAATTTGGAATATTTCCTCATAAGGTGTAAAAGGTAAGCAATAATTGATTCTTTCCGCCTATCATCCTCAGCTCGAGCTCTTTCTATGAGTTTTTTTAGAGATCTTCTTTCTGCAAGAGCTGCTCTTGAAGAAGTGATTCCAATAGTAGTAGCAGCTAGATGAAAACATTCAAGTTCACCACTGTCATTAGAGTCATTAAGCTTTCTTCCCTTTTGAAGCAATGCAATTAAATCATCCCCAACTTGCTTCTCTGACGGATCAAGTGCAAATACCGTACTTGAAAGTTCATTCACAATTTCATCAATCTGAACAAATGTCATTTAAAAAAATCAAACTGTGAAGATGACTTGAAAAGTGTACCATTTTGCATGTGTGTTTAGATAAAAGTGTCAGAATGCTGAGAAAGCTGAATTCACAGTAATGCAAATAACATGGCTTTTTAATTATTGTGTAAAGAACACGTAAAAGCTCATAAAATAGGTTCCCCCTTGCTCAGATAATCAAAAAGCAATTAGCAAGGCAGAGTAAAAGTGACTACGTAGTAGAGCCAGAATACAGAATGATGAACCTAGAATGGGGGTTGCAAATATAAAAAAGAAAAAAATAGAGAGAACCATAAGCCATATTGTTGAAATTTCTCACCTGACAACCAATAGATTGAGGAACAATATCTTCCACTCGTTTAAGACTATCCTCAAGAGCACATTTAGCCTTTTCAAATTTTAGAAGAACAGAATCCGCGGTTATAGCCTGCACCATAAGTGAAGTCATAAGATACTCTGCAAAATGTCTTACAGATCAAATAACCTTCTCAACCAACATAAAGTAACATTTATGAAGAGCTAAGGTAAATTACATCAGCCTCACACACCAGGAGGTAAAGTTGTACAAAAATAATCTTACCAAGTAAAGTTTACTAGATTCTGAGCAGTGTCGAAGAACATTCTTTGCCTTTTCTAAGGCTACATGCAATGAGCATAATGCCTGAATTCCAGATTTGCTCCTAGGCCTAGCTGCTTCTAAAGAAGGAAATAATAACAATATCTTGCAGTATATTGCAGAAAGACACTTGCACATTTCTCCATGTAACTGCACAAGGGAAAAAATATATATATATTGGTTAGGTGATAGGTCATCTTCACTTAAGTCACACATAAAAAGAAAATTATTCAAATGAGCTTCAAACAGTGTTTGTACCCAAAAAGGAAATTGACTAATACAAAAGCAATTTGTCTCCTCAGTTATACCTTAGTATGAACACCTCAAACAATCTAAGTACTTGTTTTACAAGGTATTAATTTACAATAAAGCATTAGAGTCCAAAACATAACTTGTAATAATTAAAGATATATCATCATACCTTGGCATCGCTTGCTGCAAAAAGATTTTCTTCAACCTCGGCAATATCCATTATATAAACTTAGGCGCTAACTATCCTCAACTGTATACATTATTAAGCAGGATCAAAAAGATTAAAGAAATAAAGTTAGTAAAGTAGGATAAAAATGAATGCTAAACAAGTTTAGAATAAAAAATCAGTCAAACTGCTGCAACCAACTAACTGAACATTCTACTACCAAAGTAGGTAGCAAGTTCATGATAATAACCATAATTCAGAGAATTTAATATTTAACAACAATTAGGGGAACAAGTTCTTCAATCTTTTTTTAATATACAAAAACCACAAAGTTTCACGCCATCTTCCTTACAAACAAATTAAAAAAATGTTTGTTAAGAATACGCATTCAATTTATACAATGAACACAAGCCAAAAAATATGTAACCGAAAAAGATATAGTCAAATCAGTGAGGAATTAAATTTGCTAAACCCCCGCTTAAATTTAAAATAAACAAACAACTGCCACTTTCTGTTTTCAGCATTTTCTCTGCATCCAACTCACGAGACTGGTAAAACATAAGTAAACAGGCGAATTTTTATTTTTATTTTTTTGTAGAAATGACATCACGAAAAACTATACATACACCAACAGCTAAATTCCATAATAGACTGAATTAAGACAAAAACGGAAAACGCAACCAAATCAAATTAACATTATTCCGTCGAAAGGAGAAGAGAAAAGGCGATTGAAAACAAATTCAGGACGTGCAAATTTAAAAAACACATTCACATCTTCATAATTCCACAAAAGAACACAATCACGAGCTGAGATCTTCACTCAAATTCACAACCAGATCACATTCGGCAATAGAAATCGAAAAAACACGTTAATCGTTGAAATTTAAACTTCCGAAAGAAGAGGAAGGAAGAGATTCGGAATCAGAGAGAGTTAGTTAGGGTTTAGGAGAAGAGAAAACTCACCAGAAGAAGAGGAAAAAAGAGAGGGAACGAAACGAAGCATGAGAAGAGGAATGAAAACGCGGGTTATGAGATTAGTAGAAAATTGAGGATCTGTGAATTGAGTTGGTTATGGAGAGACAGAGAGAGACAGGTATGGAGGTTGAAAGCGGAGAAGAAATCGTTGGAGGAAGCGCACGAGGACAGAGGGGACAAAGGGAAAGAGGAAATGCAAACTCAGAAGAATGTGAGAGAGAATAGATCACACATTTCCCCTTTCCCCTTCTTCCCTTTCAACCGTAACAAACTCTGCAAAAAAAAATTCATCAAAATGAAAACTTTAAATGCTTCTCTTCTTAATACTTTAGTTAATTATTAATTACTCTCTTTAACCCTAAATATAAGATTATTTATACATTATTGATCAGTTTAACTAATAATTTATTTCTAGTCGTAATACTTTTCTGAAAATATATTAAAATTATTTTTTGTTTAAATAAATATTAACATGTGGACAGAAAATAATAGCTGCTAAAAAAAAGAGACAACACATGAAATTGTAATATTTATTTATTTATTTAGAGTTTTAGTCTTTAAGTTTTAAAAACGACACAGTTTTATTCTAATTTTTTATTTTATACATGTGTATTTTTAAATTTAAATTAGTCAAATCCTTGTTTTATCTTAAATAAACATGCTATCTCTAGTATTCAATAGAAGTGACATAAAATAAATAACTAATCCTGAAAATTATACCTTATTCTCCAAATCAATATATGATATTTATATTTAATTTATATTTAAAAACATTAATATCGTATCAACGTAAATTAAATAATTTTAGATAATTAATCTTAGATGGGAAGTAACATTTATTATTGAATTATGTCAATAATAAGAACAGATAAAAAAGAAAGAAAAAGAATATTATCTTATATAAGGTAAAGAAAATAACTTACAAAACATACAATATAGAGAAATTTCAACTCATATTTTACACTATAGTCATTATATTTTATATTTTTATTGTCGAATATCTTCTACAGATAGAACTCATCGATTTTCTTAAAATCCAAAAAATTTGCAAAAGTACAATCAATTACTGTTTCAAATTTTAACCTATCTGAACTAAATGTTTTAAGATTGATATCGTCAATACTCTTATCTAAAACAATACGAGTTTATTTGTGATTAAGAAAACAAAATTATAAAGCAAGAAAACTAAAATAAACTAAGACCACCGTTTAATTTGGTTATTATTTATGAACCAGGGCAATTAATTAGATGTTTTGATTAAAATATAATTAAGATAAAGATAAGTTGGAGACAAATTTTGGCTTTTTAAGAATGAAAATAATGTTGTTTTTTTCTCTCTCTCCCGCTTCACCGGCCGACACTAGCCGACCTCCACATTTGTCGCATAGCAAACCTGTCATTTGTCGTGATAGTTGCTCGGTAACAAAATTGTCCCTTTCATTGCTTTTTTTCTTTTCAAAACTAACCAAAATCTTCAGGATCTATCCGACAACTACTTTTTTAAGATGTTGAGTACACAAATAATGGATCAAAAAATATCTTCTTTGTTTATTTATTGTTCTAATACTGTTTAACTGCTATTAATGTTAGTATTATGTTCCTAAATCGTCATTGTTTTGCAATGCAATTTGACAAGACCGTGAGAGAAATTTGTCTCCACCGTCCCATGGAAACTTGTGAATTCAATTAAAAAAAAAGCAGATACATGTGCTTGTTGTATTAAATTTCACCCATGTTTTTTGGTATTTAAATAAGCCATTTTTTTATGACCAATGTTATTCAAAATATATATATATATATGTATATATATATTGATTACTTTTTTCGAACGGGATTAGAGTCAAGAGAATGATTGTCATTCTTTTTGGGTCGGTCGGTCTACTTTTCTCTCTTTCTTCTTCAAATGATCTTCGTTCTCTCTTTTAGTTGTTATACTATTCGTTTTCGTGAACTCCAAGTTTGGATGATACTTGCAAAAGACACTCTGACGTTCAAGTAAGATTTGTATCTATTAATAAAGAACTCGAAGAAAATATGATATGAAAACTTATTATACCAATTAAACTACTTTCTATGAATAAAGTATGAGTTAGTAAGTTTATCAACACATGCATTCCCTTCATGGAAAATGTGGGAAATCCTAAACTTGATTTCTCACATTAATTGTTTCACCTATTACAAAACATCAAAGGAACATTGGTCTTGACATTAAATGCCACACAAACCATGACATAACAACATTCAAGTCATAAACTAGTAAGACTCATCTTTTGAGTTTGTTCAATATCATGTATAACTCCATAAAATTCCTCAACCAATGTAACTTGAACATCAAGAAAAGCAGAGAAACCACCAATAAATTCTCTCATACTCTCACAAAAAATATCACCACAAGTAGCAAGACCAAGAGAACTCCTAACAACACCATCAATGTTTATTTTAACCCAACTTGAAGTAGAAAACTCTCATCAAGCAAAAACTAATATTTTTAATTTAGAACATAAAATTCTATATAAAAAGAATACAAAAATTCTAAAAGACAAATGTACTCTATAAGGTATTCCCCAACACCTTGTATTTTAAGTCATTGTCACCTCAATAAAACTCTTACACAAATATTTAGGTCTACAAATCTTGCAAATATTTGACATACAAAACTATTCCACACTTTAAAGAGCCTCACCACATTCATATGGACAAAACTTTTATGCACATAAGTACACCGATTAGTCTTCAAAATCTAAATTACATTAATCATGCCCTATGATAAAATATTTAATGCAAAATCAACTGAGAGTTCAACATTAAACTAAAATGTTATGTTAAAATTAGAACATCTAAACTCCAAAATTAAAATGATTCAAAAAGATCAATATCAATTCAAAAGTGTCACTAAATTTTGGCATATATGTGTTAATTTCAATATTTTATTAATTTACCAAACCCAACCAATAATACCAACATCATTTGTTTGATTTTTTAATTTGACTCCATCGTCCCTTGTAGTTGTTGAGATTTGTCTGAAACATTGAAGAGAATCTTTTTAATGGCAGCAAATGTTACCACGTAGTAGCATGAAAGAGAAAAATGACCAAAAATTTGTCTCTATATATCTGAAATGTGGCACAAACCAGACCACGTTACTCTGATTTTAACCACAAATGTAGGAATCATAGTCCCACAAATCAGTAGGGATGATGAGTTTGTGTCTTTGTGTTCATCAAGGGTCAACCTGAAACTTCCAATTCATAATTTGAGCATAAATAATCTATAGGTTTAATTGTTAAATTTCTCTTATTAATTATATATATATATATATATATATGTGTGTGTAATTTTTTAGTTTCTTGGTTCTTTTAATTATCTGTGTCAAAGCATATTTTTAACATTATTTTCTTTTGCAATCCATAATATTGTTTCGGATACAATATATATTATAAAAGAATATTATTGCTTCTCATCATAAGTAAATTTAACTTTATTATCAGTTACACATTAACTGAAAAAGATAAACCTTTCATTTTAGCATAAGAATATATGTAATGATTTTTTAAAGTGTTAAAATATAACAT
>Ga0123341_1002495_pt1 | contig 15197 bp, 11 predicted proteins | sample Turbeapinknodule_FD_89959 | JGI IMG/M metagenome (GOLD analysis project Ga0123341, IMG submission 89959) | Root nodule microbial communities of legume samples collected from Mexico - Turtle bean Mexico pink nodule | ecosystem: Host-associated > Plants > Roots > Nodule | place: Mexico: Nepantla... | reverse complement strand
TAGTATTTAAATTAGATAATAAAATTTTAGTTATTAATATTTTAAATTCTAAAGTAATCTTTAAAAAATTAATAAAGACTAATTTAAAAGTTAGTAGCTATACCTTACTAACTAATCTCTAAAATTACTTTGGTGTAAAATATGTATACGAGAAGATGAATTGAATTAGTCAAAAGAAGAATCTCATAATCAGGGAGAGTTTAATTAGTGTAAAGGCAATTAGCTAGACTGGGAAGAATTAAACAAAAGCTCTAGACTGTGCTTCCTTTTCTTATGGATCTTCTTCAACTACTAAAAGAAAGAACCCTCAAAATAAACACCTTAACCTTAGATTACTTTTTTAAGCCTCACGTAGTTTTAATAGAATGTGAAAAATGAAGAAAGAATCAACATGGGCACTCTATTTTCTTCTTCTCTTACTAACATCCATATTCCTCTTCAATTTCGTGTACCCTTTTGATCGACAGTTCCTCTCTCGCTTTGCTTTCTTATCATCATCATATTTCGCTCACAAGAAATCGCCGTTCATCGGACCCTGTGATCACTCCAGAGGTCACTGGGTTTGGGATGAAACCTACCCACATCGGTTATACGATGAAAACTGTCCCTTTCTTGATCCAGGATTCCGGTGCCACCAAAACGGACGCAAAAATGAAACTTTTCGTAAGTGGCGATGGCAACCTGATGACTGTGACATTCCCCGGTATGTGATATATGTTGCCATTCTCTCATGCATGGCCATGTATATATGCTATCATTCTTTATCAGTGTAAGAGAGAATTGGGTGTGAGTTGAGTGAAATAGTAGATTTTTGTTTTGAGGTTTATGATTGTCGAATTGAATTAAGGAGCATAATCTGAAGGCGAGGATAGTGGTGCATTAAAAGAAAAGGGTTAAATACAATGGTTGAACATGTAGCATTAATTAAGGTTCTGACAGGTGTAATTTGTTGAAAGTAACTAGCTATTGCACATTTGTTATAATTTTGTATGGTACTTCCTAAAAGTGACGAGTAGCTGAAAGCAAGTTCTCTTGATGGGGTATGGTGATGAAACTCAGATTCAATGCAAGTGTCCTGCTAGAGAGAAATCGCAATGGACGCATTGTGTTTGCGGGTGATTCTGTGGGAAGAAACCAGTGGGAGTCTTTCCTATGCATGCTGACACAAGGGGTTTCTAACCTGTCAAAAATATATGAAGTAAATGGAAATCCCATAAGCAAACACAAAGGGTATCTGGTGATGAGGTTTGAGGAATACAACATGACAGTAGAATACTACAGGACACCCTTCTTGTGTGTTATAGGTCGTCCACCGCTCAACTTATCCAATAATGTAAGAAGGACTATCAGGCTTGACGAGTTGCACTGGTATTCCAAAAAATGGGTTGGTGCTGATATTCTTATTTTCAATTCCGGACATTGGTGGAACCCAGACAAAACTATCAAGTCGTAGGTCAACCGCAACTATTTCTTTAATAAAGTTAGTCTTGCCAAATTTCTTATCAACTTTCGGACTTATTTGAAAGACCTTTTTTTCTTTCTGAAAAAAAAAACGCTTAAAAATGCTTTCTTCTTACCTTTTAAACAAAGATTCTTCAAAAACAGCTTCTGTATCTCGTAAAGATATCCTTTCTAAAATGATTTTTACTAGTGTTACAGTAAATAATGTAAAAATTAAATCTTCTACAATCGAAAATAACACTCTTACAAGCTCCTTAACATTTTGCAGGCGCAACTACTTCCAGGAAGGAGGGAGGGTAAACATGATGAACGTGAAAGAAGCATTTAGGAGATCCTTGCAGACCTGGAAATCATGGGCATTGCACAATCTAGATTCTAGGAGTTCCGTCTTCTTTCGTAGCTTTTCCCCCGTCCACTTCAGGCAAGTGCATTCACACATTTTTTTCTGGGTCTGACACTCAAATAAAAACCCTCCAAGACAATCTTTGATACGAAACACGAATAGAAATCTTTCTGCCACTTTTTACTTACCGCTTGAACAAAATTCTTAATGCCCCCAAGTCACTCTACAAAAGTTAGTTTTCAAGGGTCTAGAGTGCTTGTAACAACATTCCACACTTCTCATTACGTGACAACAACATATTCAATCGGAGTATATGTACATTAAAGACTTATGTGAACCCAAATGTATTAAGATGGATGTAAAGAACAAATAGGGAGTAACATCTATAGTTCTTATGAAAGGAGGAAGATGCAAGGAACACAGTTTTCTTGTAATACCCGTTTGTGACCAAATAACTAAAGAACGTCTGTTAAGAATTTTTCATATAAACAAAAAGAGATATTCATATTTGTAATAAACATCTGTAAGAACATGTTTCATGTAGCATGACGTTTATAATTTCGGCCAAACAGTTAATTAACTCACTTCAAAATTATTGCTAAGTTTTGTCATTCAATAGTTTTTTGTGATTTCTTATGATCATCCACATCCACCGTAAATTTACAAATAAAATAACAGGTAACCACTTGAGATTATAACACAGGTGTGTTTGTTTTTCCATTTGAAACCTTTAAAACGAACGTTCGATTCAAAGTTACAAAATTGTAACGAAGCTTTGGAACGTGTGCACGTGTATCCAAACATGCACAACTTAACTAGAAGTTAGATATCAATTATGAGAAATAAGTTTATCTAATTCACCCCCTCCCCCATTTTTCCTTTAACAACTAATGTTCTGAAATTTGTTATAGTAGATCTAAAATAACATGTATTTGGGGGAGGGAGTTTGGGATGACATGATGCAAGCCTTACATTTTGGACAAGTGTTTACAAAACACTGAAATTGCAGGAATGGCACATGGAATGATGGAGGACGGTGTGACAAACAAACAGAGCCAGAAAATGACCCTACAAAACTTGAAACTGAACCATATCATAACATATTTATATCTGGTGTTGTCAAACAGATGCAATACGAGAGCCGGAAAGCCCACTTTTTGAACATCACATATCTTTCAGAGTTCAGGAAAGATGGTCACCCTTCAAGATTTCGGGAACCAGGCACCCCACCTGATGCCCCACAGGATTGTAGCCACTGGTGCTTACCAGGAGTGCCAGACACGTGGAATGAACTTCTCTATGCCCAACTCCTATCTGAGAAATTTGGCACGAACAAAAAATTTCCAGAAAGAGGATAACAAAGCAGTCCAATTTTCATCAGATCACAAAGAATAGTTTTGCTAGCTATACATAAATCGGCCTTGCTTCTGATCATTTATCTTCATCTACTTCCTCGTCTGAGCCCATATCATCGGCTGTCATTTGCTTTACTTTCTCAAGCTGCCTCAAGAGATCTAACCTTTCTGGTGCATAAGTGGATGGAATCTGCAAGAAATAACGCATAGTAAATTCTCATGGCGTGATTGGAGATGTGATATCTGAATAGGAGATTGAAAAAAATGCAGCCGTAAGTTATAGTATGCATACTAGAGCTGGTACATATCTCTGAATAGCAGCCAACATTGCAGCATGCCCCACGGCAGTAACCTGTGCAATATAAGCATTTCTTCTTAGTAGGTTACACTGGACAATTACACAAAGAAAAGGACCAGATCTAATGTGGGAAAATGATAATTTACCAGTCACACATAAAAATAGCAATAGGTTTTTAATCTTCCATCTTTTCTGCATTTCCTATAAGCAGTCGCTCTTCATCTTATATTTCCAGTTAAATATTTTATAAGAGAAGGGAGAGCTAAATGGGTAAAACGAAGACCATGCCAAGTTTAGCAGACTCAGTCTCAGGAAAAAAAAATGGAGGAAACAAGAATCTGTCGCTTTTACAGGATCAATAATTAAATTTATTCACCATTGATTCAAAAACAGTACTAAGCTTAGAGATATATTTCACTTGAAATATGGCGGAGAAGGATTCTTTTGAATATTATTTGATGATACCCAGAAGGAATATGCAATATGGATATATTAGCAAATCCTAATAAATAATGAGACTCGTATGGCAATACAATATAATTATAATAATGCCCAGAAGGAATAGGCTCTAATATGGATATTGGCAAATCCCAATAAATAATGAGACTCGTGAAATATGGCAATACAATATAATTACAAAGATTAATTGGATATGTACAAGAAGGAGAGAAGTTATTCTACCCCAAATTGGAGCTATTTACATATTTCAACACTCCTCAAGTTGATGAGAATATACAGACCCACCGCAAAAAAATTCCTCCATTAAGGGGGTACATTTGGTTAAGAATAGGAAGAATATTAGGGTTCAAAGGTGCTAGCGAAGAGATATATGAAGGCCTGAAGGTACCAACCAATTGGTGGCAGATCGTACTCAGTGAAGAAGCAAAAAAGGGGTACAGTGAAGGTGCCAAATGCTGCAATAAAGGCAGAAAATAGGTGCCAGATACTATTCCTTGTCATTTATAGGCAACATGCCTTATTTCTTCAACCAACAATCTTAAATATTTAGGTAACTAGCTAACTAAATAATGGATATTTATCAAAGCTTTCACCTAATAGCATAATTTTTAGTAGTTACTTCTTGACATTAAAATTTTAGCCTCTATGGTACAAATGGGCTTGCGCATTCTCCATTTTCACTGGCATCAAGGGGTGCACCCAATGTGTAAACAGACTTCACTAATTAATAGCTCTATGTTCTTTGTTGCACATGGTAACTTCAAGCTAAAACACTTGCATGAGGAGAACAATGTGCTTCTCTACGCTAGAGATTAGAAAATGAGTAATAAAGTGTGTTCAACTCACTGGAAGAAGCATTAAAACACCAATAGGAACAACCGAAGCCATGTCAGTCAAGGTTCTTTTAAGTGTTTTCTTCTCCTTCTCAGTCAATTCATCCCCTATGAGTGCCCTTTTAAGTAAACCCATGGCCGCGGCAACATCAATAGCAAGAAGCTGAGTTCCTTGCCACACATCCTGCTTATTCAAAAGTAGGTTTCAGATGTTTATAAAGAGATAACAGATGATGTAATTCTAAATATTTTCAGAGGCACTAATGCATATTGTGCCCACCAATTTCTTAGTCTCCACAGAAAAAACAGGGTAAAAACTTGACTAAAATATGCACAGATGCAAATGAATAAAATTAAGATAATATTTCCAAGAAAGAAAAGCCAGGAGATTAAACCGTACTGTTCCGGTTTCTTTCAGTCTGACAATAGATTTTTCCAGGATATTTTCTTTCTTCTCAACCCTGGTAATCTGAACAACCCCAGCCTCATCACTATAACGAGGACCATCATCAGTAGCCAGTGAATCCTGTAAAAGTGACATTCAATGCTTAATCTAAAAGAAAAGTCAGGGCAAAACTCTTAGTTCAAAGGACATACAGACAGTAATATTGACCAAATGATATCATGGTCATGGACCTTCAAAATCAGTGAGTATGGAACAAAGTGATAGACCAAAATCAGGTTTAGGCAATTATAGTTCTATATTAAGAATTTATTAGTGTGAAGGATGATGATGACGTATATAATTGAGAATATGAAGATAGTGATGCAATGTTTTAATGAATACTTCACACTTGGAGTAAAGAAAGACTTGGTGTTAGTTTGATACTTGTAATTTTGTGTTCATCTTGCTTGAAAGTTTAGATATTGAGCCTACATAAAATCAACTTAAAATTCACAAGAATTGATTTTTGAAATTAAAATTAATCATCCGCTTAATAATGAGTATGTAAACCCCATGGAGGATTTAAGGTTTGTGATAAGTGGAGAAAGCAGGATATGTCGAGGGAGAAGATGCTATGGGGTGGATAGGGAAGGTAGAAAGATATATCTGATTGAGAGCAAAAAGATGAGAAAAATGAAACTCTCATGGTGGTGATGGAAGGAAATGCATATCTTGGTTTTAGTGGTGGGAAATATGCAATCGAAACCAATCTTGGATAGGTCTCAAGAATGCACTCAGCTAGAGGCTTCAACCAAATATTATACTGATGGGAGATCCTTTCGAATCGTGTTGTCAATAAGGCAGGAGAAGTATGTGAGTGAATTCATCATGTAGTTTGAAAATTTTGCAAGGGTTATTAAGGGTTAGGTGAACAATATTTTATGTGAATTTTTTCCAATAGGTTAATGGAAGAGACCAGAGCAGAATTGGAATTGTATAAAGTAGAAAATCTTTTTGAAATGATTTCTACTCAAATCTGGCCTGAAAACTAGATTATTTTATGTTTTTTTCGAATTCAGTGTGTTTATACTTGAGTCAAATACAAAGGCTTCAAAAACAATTTTTTAAACCTCAAACACACTAGAACCTATCCAGTTTGATATCCCACATGTGTGGACTGTCAGTGGTTGGCCTTTGCATTATTTGTTGATACAAAGACTATAAATCAAGAATAAGTAACTGGTGGATCAAAAAGAAAGATGAATAAAAGATAAAAAGAAAAGATGACTAAAACAACAAAACTGTATGTATCCCCAGCAAAAAACAACAGTTAAGTTTAAAAAATCTTTAGTTTTTCAGCAGCAATCCACACAAAAATTGCAAATGAAGCTTACAAGGTACGTAAAATTTTTAGGACAGAGATAGAAGTAGGATGAGGCAGCAGTACAATTAGGGTGATTATTGACAACAACAAAGCTTTATCATACTAGGCGAGATCAGCTGCATGGGTCACACAACATCATTTGGCACGGTCAAAGACCAAATTTTCAGAATTATTACCAATGCACTTAGTAAGCAAAACATATGAAAGAAATATAAAATCATAAACTTGAAACTTATTGAATGTTTAAGACATACTTCATTATTTTCTGATTGATAGGCACTTCTTTGAACCCGTTTCTCAAGTTCTATTAGCTCATTTCGCAGAAGCTCAAAGCGGTGGATTTCATTGGGTTCTTGGTCCACAACCCCAACGTTTGGTGCAGGCACTTCAATATTATTTTCCTTCAATCAAGATAGCAAGTCCATGTTACTCAAGTTCCACGCAGTATCCACTCACTAATTGTAACAGAACTATTTTTACAACTAGACCAAATGAAGTACAGGCCAATTCAAGATACGAATTAATAGGCAATACAACTCATGCAAAAACAGGTTTAATCTTAGCATTTCAACATTGTAAAAATTTGAAGCTAAGAATAGTCAACCACTTTTGCAAGGTCTAAGCAAAAGGTATAAAAACAGAGGTTTTTAAATTCTTAAGATAGGCTTTTTGAGGTCAACCTTCATTTCTGCATATGTGAGCTGCAGCAGTTTTTTTTTCTGTTTCAATAATCTAGTATATAACTGACCAGCAAAATTGGGCTACTCCTCCATCCTTGAATGGCCAGAGGCAGGAGACAAAGGCTCATCCTCAAGTGGCCTGAGAGGGGTGGGTTGCATTATGCAGTGCCAGACAAGGCTGCTTCCTAAGTCCAGAAGAAGGGTGACAGAGACTTGTGCCTCAAGTGCCCTGACACAGGTTGGGTTGCAAGATCTATGCAGTGGTTATTTCTCACTTAATGCAGTGAAACAGCTTTAACAAGCAATTGTGGCAAGTTGACCCAATTATTCACACTAAAACACTTAGTAATACCTAATAGGTATCGAATCTAAAGGGGTTTTAACTCTTATATCTAGTCAATAATTTTAATTGACTTTGCTATTTATCACCTAAACATTATATTTAGACATAACCAGATAGAATCTTTATTGTGCTACCAATCAAACATTGACTTTTAATTCCCAGTTAAATTAGCAAAAGTGATTATATATTAGACAAGATTAGAGGACAACTGAAGAACATATAATAATAATAATAATATAACACAATTACAATGAAAATATGCTTATACATTTATGATAATAAAAGCAAAACCATCATGGACATTTATGAGTTATGTTGCACTAAAGCCACTAAAGATATGGAGAGCATATTAACAACATCAAATTATAAAGACAACAACGCATACATAAGGATCCACGTCAGACTCCAAGCCAGGCTTTTTGGTGACAGGACTTCCAAACAAGCTCCAAAATCCACGAGATTTTCCAACATTTCTGGAGAAAAAACATGTTTATTTTTATATAAATATAAAAAAAAAAGAAACAAAACTCCAAAAAATAGAAGTAATAGCTGCCACTTGTACTCAGAAATAAGCAACTAGATAGATATTCATACCTTTTGTTCCTGTCCACCCTTACATTAGCATTCTTTCTGCTTTTCCCTTTTATATACTCGTCTTCTTCAACTGGTGTGTAGGAACGGCCACTGTTAACCCCCTGAATGAGTACAATAGAAATATTATGGACGGTAAAAAAGATTCTCAAAAAGCAAACAGTATGTGACTGGTACTAGGGAGTCAAGCAACACAATGAATTATTGTGCAAGGAAATTGTTACATTGTTACAAGTACAGATATAAGGATCATATCTTTATAAGTACAGATATATGAAGATGATATCTCTGTAATTAGAAATATCAAGATAGGAGATCCTGGATTGACCAAATTGCAGAAGATGGTTCCAAGTTTAAAAAATTGTCTAGTTTGAATTATGAGAAGTGCAAGTCAGGGAAACACAGTCGACGGTCATTCTTTATAGCATCAGTAAACAAGCTTTGTCTCCGTTCTCTTTAGTTCACTTGGATATTTGGTTTTAAATATTTGTTTCCTTAATTGATGACTATTCTAGGTGTATATGGATTTGGTTTATGAAAAATTGATTGGAGTTCTTTTCTATCTTTCAAATATTCTACAACCAAACACAATTTTCATAGTGACAATGCTCGTGAATATCTGTTTCAACAATTACAACTCCTAGAAAGTATAATTTTATCTTAACTCAACCTCATAAAATCAGTTTGGTAAAATGAGGTTTACACTTACCAATACATTATAATTTGACTATATCACTAGTCGATATAGGATCTCCAGTAACAACAATACACAACATCCATTGTGATGAGTGCATTTGATAACAAGTCAACCATGAGCCTTGTCCATAATTCAATCCAACATGATAGGACAAAACATATTAAGATTAGAAGGCATTTCATCAAAGATAATCTTGACAGGCCTAGTAGTTACAACTTATGTTCCTACAAGATTTTAGATAGCACACATTTTCACTAAACAGGATCTTTTAGGCAAGTTGGGAATAATCTATATTCATTCACCAACTTTAGGAGGAGTGTTGTAAATAGCATATTATTAGAATAAAAAATATTTTCAATATCTCCATAATAGTTAGGAAAAATATCTTCCTATTTCTTTGAACATATTTATATTTTCTTTTTGAAAGGTTTTGGTTGATACAAATAGATATGATGAGAATGTAATTGAAGTGATTGATATCAATAAAATAATTCTTTATATTTCAAGTCCACTTACATATTATAATTTGATGTATCTCTACCTAACTTCGGGTCACCTACACACCTTCTCACACTAAGGACTGAACATCTTAAACGCAGAACTAGATATTTGTGAGTGGCTCAATATCAGCTTGATAACAAGTGGCATCATAGGCCCAACAACCTCTCAAAATTGGCTTAGTAAGGTGAGATTTGCATCCACTTATATACTATAATTCAATCTTATCTCTAGTCGGTGTGGAATCTCCAACAAACATCAACATATGAAAAAGGACAGCGTTGTAGATTGTGTATTTCCATCATTTAACTTGTATATTATATTATTATCAAAGTTTACTTTGTTATTCTTTCACAAAATTTAAGAAGATATATTTCCCCGTTATATGTAATTAGGACTGATTTTCATTTTTGTAGTAATCAGGCAAGATTTGTTGGCCGGAATTCTATGATAGTTTTTATCATCAAAGGCTTCTCTCTTTACGATAGTTTAGAAGTGTAAGCTAGTTACAGGTTAGTTTAACAGTTGTCCCCAGCCTAAGCAGTTAGTTGTATTATAATATCTCATTACATCATTCACAAATTAGAAATTGATATTCAGAGAAAGTCACAGAAAAAATTTCAAGGTAGTTATTCATTATGCAGAGTTCCAAAGGATTGATCAAGAAGGTTAGGGAGGAGTGGAAGGTGTACCTCATGAAGAGAATCAGCTTTTGCTCTGAAAGATGCCACCAGGAATTCAGCTTCTTTCCAAAGTTTTCGAATTTTCTCCAAGTCAGAACAGGCTGCTTTCAAATGCTCTTTTCCAGAACTAGAGCTTGATACATGCAACTCTTCAAGCAGCTTTTCAAGTCTTATGACAGTTTCTTCAACACTTTCCAATGCCTAAAATTATATGCCAAATAGAATGCGTAAACAAGAATGGGATACATGAAAACAAAAGGTTTGAGAACCATCTAAAGTATGAAGCAAGAATATTGATAAAGATATCCTTTGTATATATTATTCTATTTTATAGACAGGATATTGCTATATACTATTGAATAATTAGGACATAATTATTCCGTAATTAAGTGCAGATTTCATTATCTAACAGATTTGATATTTTTTAGTGATTTGATTTGATTTGTATAGCTCTAATTACCTATTATTTCTTACTTTCATTACCTATTACTTTTTTTCTTAATTAGGTTGTAAACAGTCTATAAATTGAGACTGTAAATATGAAATATATTTCATCTAATTCTTCTTTCAACTTGGTATTAGAGCTGGAGACTCTGCTTCTGCAATCTTTTTTTTAGCAGTCTTCATTGCTGCAATTACTTTGGTAGCCTTAATTGCTGCAAAAAAAAATTCTTCTCTTTTCTCTATTACTACCACCTTGCACCATTGACCGTCACTGCCACCAACATTGACTGTCGACCGCCGACCACCGCTTCCGACCGCCGGAACCTCCACCAACCACTAGAAACCACCGTCGGAGAATTTTTCCGAAAAACTCTTTTTTGTGAACGGAACCAAATTTTGCCAAACTTTCCTTTAAAAAATGTGCTTCATGTTCCTAAATTATCCAATAACCTCTTGTCTATTCAAAAATGTTACCCAAGATTTAAATTATGCAGTGGTATTTTTTCATTCCCATTGTATTTTTTAGGATCTTGCCACGGGGAAGACTGTTGGAATTGCTAAAGAGCAGGGCGAGTTATATTATTTACAGCATGAAGAAAATAAAAAGTGCTAGACTACAGGCACACACTTCTAATCTTCAGCAAGGCCTTGAATCTTGGTCATCATCTCAGATATGGCTTCAACACAGACGTCTTTGTAAAACATACTCTGTTTATAAAACATTCTCAGAATGGTAAATGCACTCTACTTTTGGTCTATGTAGATGATATGATTATTACAGGTGATAATGAGATTGAAAAACAAACTTTGAGGGAGAGACTGGCTGCTCAATTTGAGATGAAGGATTTTCAGATGTTGAAGTACTTCCTTGGGATAGAGGTTGCTTACTTCATAGACAGGGCATCTTTATTTCTCAAAGGAAATACATCCTTGATCTCCTCAAAGAGACTGGTAAGATGGGTTGCAAGACCACTGAAGTGCCAATAGAGCAAAATTATAGGATTGAGAATGATGAGGAAAACCCTAAATCCTAAACCGTAAATCCAAAGGTGGAGAAGATACGATATCAAAGACTTGTTGAAAAACTCATTTATCTATCACACCTAGGCCAGACATAACTTATGCAGTTAGTGTGGTTAGCCAATTCATGCATGATCCAAGAGAAAGACACTTGCAAGCAGTAAATAGAATTATTCAGTACTTAAAAGCCTCTCCAGGGAAAGGATTGCTATTCAAAAAAGGGGAAAACTTATCCATGAAAATATATACTGATGTTGACTATGCAGGATCAATTGTTGATTGGAGATCCATCACAGGCTATTGCATGTTCCTGGGTGGAAATCTGGTGACATGGAGGAGCAAGAAACAAAATGTAGTTGCAAGATCAAGTGCAAAAGTAGAATTTAGAGTCATGGCTCAAGGGGTTTGTGAACTATTATGGATGAAGATCATGCTCGATGACCTCAAAATAAAATATGAAGCTCCTATGGGTTTGGTGTGTGATAATAAGTCCGTCATCAGTATTGCACACAATCCAGTTCAACATGACCGAACAAAGCACGTAGAGATAGACCGACATTTCATTAAGGAGAAGTTGGATAATGGTCTTATAGGCACCGAGTACATCCCTTCAAGACTTCAATTGGTAGATATGTTTACTAATGGACTTCCCACAAAACACTTCAAAGATCTTACTTGCAAGTTGGGAATGATAGATATGCATTCACCAACTTGAGGAGGAGTGTTGAATAATTAGGAGATAATTATTCCGTAATTAAGTGATATCTTTTAGTTATCTTTTATTAGGATAGATTTGATATCTTTTAGTGATTTGATTTGATTTGTATAGCTTTAATTACCTATCATTTCTTACTTTCATTACCTATTATTTATTTCCTTAATTAGGTTGTAAACAGTCTATAAATTGAGACTGTAAATACATCTCAAAAATATAATTCATCTATTTCTTTCAACTTATACTATTTCCTTTTATACACAAGAATCAAATTCCATAACTAGTAGAGTTGATTATCTGAATGTTTTGTATTTATGCATAGGAATCATTGATCCTTAATTACACAAATTGAGAGTGGGTAAAATGATGAAAAATAATTTATTTTCCTTTTTTAGATTATCTTGTATACTATAAGAGAACATTTCTATATACATTGTTTGTAGGGAACAATACTGCATTTGCATCACACAGAGAAAGACTAGATATTGCAAGAGAGAGAGAGAGAGAAAGAGTACAATTTCTCTAGAGAAACTGATTGACTGTACAGTACTTAGGCTCCAAAGAACAACTATCTATCTACAAAGTCTTAACAGACTACGTGGTTATAGAGCATCTATATTTATATATAGACTCTTCATAGACTAAGTGACAACTGTTATTAACTCGGATGCGGCACTTAGATCAAATTTGAAAGTGGGAATCAAACCTCGTCAAAAGAACCTGACTCTTTTATAGTTGACTGAAGTGTAGATCTATGTCCCTGAACTATTTCATTGGCTTCACTCTCCAGGGCTTTTTCCCTGCATTACATTTTAAAAAAAAAAATAAGTGATACAACCTTTGGAATAAGAAACTCTATAAAAATTCAATTTCACAATTCCTGGAATTCTAGTAATGCTATAAAATATAAAATACATTGTATAAACTATCTTCAAAAACCTGTTGCCCCATACAAGCAAATTAGTTCAACATCACATGGTATCTGCATTGTTTGCATGTGGGTCCCAGTGTAAAACAAACACACTAGTAGGTGACACACTGTACCATAATATGACCATTCAACCCATATACCCTGCCCTTGGATAGGATTTTCATCCCCCCCTGCCCTCCCAAGTGAAAGGATATTTGGTAACCAAATCTAACTGACATGACTGTGACATGTGTTAGCTATTTCTGAGAGAGCCCAGATGATTTATTTATTTGAGTAAAAGAAATCAATATAATAAATAGAGGAAATTTGGTATATGCTAATAATAAAGATATGATATGGAAATAAATAAAAATGTTCCTAAGAATAGATATATAATCTAGATATTCTTGATTATATATAATTTACTTCTTGTTTCTATAGTTATAACACTTCCTCTCAAGCAAGATCATATAAGCTGTATGTTCCCAACTTGCTGCAAATATATTTGATCCTTGATCCTCTAACAGACTTTGTGAATATGTCAACCACATATTCATTAGAGTTGACAAATCTAGTAATGATGTCTCCAAAATAACAATCAACCTCAATATGTTTCATCCTCATGAAAGACAATTAGAGGTAATGTGTAATGTTGCCTCATTGTCACAAATAAGGTAGGAGTTGCTTTAGTCATATGAGCTCACAAGTGACTAATGTCTTCGTTGTGTATTCTAATTCTGCACTTGATCTTGCCACAAAATTTTGCATCTTACATCTCCAAATTATTAAATTACCTCAACAAGAAAACAATACCCTAAATCGAGAGTTTATTGCTAGGTAACTCTGCCTAGTTAGGGTGAGAATACCCAACAATTTGAGTATGTAGAAATATAAGATAGTGTTGAAAATCTCATATTGACTAGAGATATGGTGAAATTATATTATATAAGTGAGTGTCAACCTCACCTTACAAGCCAATTTTGTGAGATTAGGCTTAAAGTTCACTTTCCAAGATTGTTATTCTAGTCTATAGATTCAACTCACGACCTTCCATTTTGTCTTCATTTATTGCAGAGATTCTAGTTCTGGAATGAAAAACTAATAAAAAAAATTATCTTTAATACAAGTGTTAGGTTTATCTTGGAGCAAGTGTACTCATGACATTCGAAGACGAATGTCCTTGAAGAAAGAGGGAATGATATGATCTAGACTGGTCAATATGATTTTGGGATTTCTTGTAATTTTTATTGTTTTTAATTAAGAGTACACTTGGAAGAATATCAAGAATAAAGAAGATGGAGTGATTTGCATGATAGGCTCATGAAAATATATCATCTAATGTTATTTTCTACATGTTGATGAAGACTTTAGCAAAATTTGAAGACAAGATATGACAAGCCAAATTCACATGATCTAGAAGAAGCATTGATGGGCTGGAGTCTAAGTAGTTGGGCTAAATAATTGCTTAAGCCCATTTTTCTTCCTTATTAATGTAATTTTCGCATTTATTTTTATTTAAATATTTCAAATGTCTTTTACGATGGTCTAGGTCATTTTTTAGTGTCTTATTAGGCCTCCTAAACCATAATGATAAGTAGTAGGATAGTGGTGGGGAGTCAATTATAGGGGAAGATAAGTGCTAGTGGGAATTTATTTCTATGTGGAGTCTTAGTGGGCATTTCCTACTAGTTGCTATCTAAGCTTTGTAAATATGAATATTTGTAAGAAGTTGGGACATATATATGAACTCTGTAAGAAAAATAAGTTTTCTCTTTGTGAGAACTTTACAAATAAAAACCCAAATTTAATCTTTTCAGACCACCTATGCCGATCAAACTGATGCCTTAGCAATCACCTTCTCATCTTTCTTTGAGTGTAATGACAATATCCTTCCCCAAACTGAATATTAGAACAGTCCCCCTTCCATCTTCTCATCACATATTCAACTCCTTTTATGTGATTATGGTTGTTCATTTTTGTTAGATATTATTAGATATAATTAGATATTATTTGATATTATGAGATATTATAGATATTGTTAGATATCTCATATTTATGTAATGGGCTTAGCCCATATGTTTCTTTTTCCTATATAAAC
>Ga0123341_1002494_pt1 | contig 15197 bp, 7 predicted proteins | sample Turbeapinknodule_FD_89959 | JGI IMG/M metagenome (GOLD analysis project Ga0123341, IMG submission 89959) | Root nodule microbial communities of legume samples collected from Mexico - Turtle bean Mexico pink nodule | ecosystem: Host-associated > Plants > Roots > Nodule | place: Mexico: Nepantla... | reverse complement strand
ATATTTCCACATTGAATCCGAAATTTTGATTCTTTTCTAATGTTAGTAAAAGAGAAAATATTCTGTTTTTACAGTAAAAAGAAGAAATGATGTTATTATAAATTGAAAATGAAATCTTTTGATTTCGAAGTGGAGACTTAAAATTGAATAAAATAAGAATTCAGATGTAAAATCTCACAAACAAGGAAATGATATTGAATCTTCAATTTTCACGAACACGATTTTCAATTGTCGTGGTAAAATAAATAATTTATACCAACCACTTCACACAAAAAAAATTAGTCGGTTGAAACTCAAATTTATCAGGACAAGAAAAGACCTCACATGTTGAATTATTCTGATTTTTTTTCTAAAAAGAACAAGAGAAAACGACAAAAACTACTATTTAATTTGTCAAATAAAAAGTACAATGCAATAATAATAAAAAAACTTGATATTAAAATTATTTACTTTGAATAGTAGTTTTTTTTTATTGTTCCTCTGTTAAATTTGACTTTTTATTAACTCTTCAAAGTAATTAATGAAAAAAATTGTTGGGTATTAAACCATTCCACACAAAATTACAACAAAATATTTCTATTCCTAGGAAGTATTTCAATTCTCCCAATCCCAACCTTTTTCTTCTTCAAAAATTACATTCCTATTGATTACAATCTTCTGGGTAACAATTGTAAATGCCAATAAGCCTTTTATTCTTCATTGACGCCAAAAGATACAGACTTCTGACTCTTAGGATCAAGTTTGATTCTTTTTAGCATCTGGAAAATGAACATGTCCAAGACAACCAAAATTTTGAAGTGATTAACTGTTGGTTTAATTCTATTTCACTGCTCCTCTGGTATGACTCTTTTAACAACAATAGTAGAAGGTTAGAATTGAGGCAACCCTTTTACCATCCTTGTGTATTGTAAAGTGTTCTCATCAGCCTTAGTAACTCTAATGTCCATATCTTCATGCCACAAACAAGCAAATTCCTTTAAGTTTGTTTGTAAGCAATTTGACAACACAGTAGAGGTTACTACATGGAACATCCTACTTGCCAACATAGAATGGATCATATGATAATACCCTTCTGTTGATGATAAATTCAACATTCTCCATTCTGAATTAAAATAGCCACATGTTTCTCTTATGTGACCAACACAGTAAATTAATACATAACTCAGAATATAGAACACATCACTTATTAGTTATGTTCTTCCTTGTACCTCCAGTTTAATATCTCCCTTGCCACATACTGCTAAACTTGTGTCACTGCCTAGTTTTACTGAGTGTAAGAATCCTTCGACTATTTTGTCATACCACTTTTTGTTCCTAATAATGTGATTGCTGTGAATAGGTCACTTATAGAGAAGGAACCTAAAGAGTCAAACATATTGAAGATGCAAGCAGAGTGCCACGGAGAAAGAAATCAAATGAGATGCGAGGAATTTTTATAAACATGAAAATAAAGTAAAAATGGAGTGAAATTTATTTCATATTTTTTTATTTATTTTAATTCTCTAATATTTTTATTTTATATTTTACCTTTTTCATAATTCCTATTTTTATCCATTTCATTTCCCTTTTTTTTTTTACCAAATTAACCCCGAACAATCTCTAACGCATGCAGGCACACACAGCAAGAGAAAGGGTCTTAATTTTCAGCCTTCTTACCCATCCCTGCTAGTCTCCCACCCACCAGCTAGTACACAAATTCATAGTGGAAATAAGTGTTTGATTTGGATGTGGATCACATGTTCATACTTCAACTTTATCCGACATCAAACCAACATTAATACAATTGATGAGCATCCCAAGAAAGTAAAGATCCACAAAGATGAGAAATAAAAAATAACTGATTGACATCTTTGACAATGAGATGTAATAAGACCAGGAAAAAACCAGAAGTGACTAATGTAACGGGAGCTTGAATGGTGAGGAAATCATAACTTATTCATAATCTTAATCTCAAATTAACTTGGAATCAGTTAACACTTGAAATTGGCATTGAGAGATTTGTTCTAGATAGTTTGGTTAACCAAGTATAGTTGGTTGGTGAACGCGGTAATGTTTATCAGTATTACATAAGCATATTGTACAAACCGTGATGGTCACTTTTTAAGATGCGGAAAACAAGCATTGAGATCAACCTTGGGATGCTTGGCTTCAGCATGTTCCCGACACTTCACCTCGGATGTGGTACAAATGAATGTCTGCATGCACACCTTGCACTGCACTCGTTATCCATTGTCCCCGAGATTCATCAATTTCAACAGCCAGCAACAACACCGGCCACAGAGACAGGAGCAGAAGTCATCACATAGGTAAACGGATTCAATAATTTGTCTATAAAAGAACATACTATTTAAGTACATGTTTGAATATACACATGTGGAATTGATTTTGTATAGCTGAATTTAAGCAAAGGTGAATATTATTTTTGCTGGAACAGCAGATAACAAAAAATTGATTTTTCAGTTTTGTTCAGAAATTTGCAATCAAAATTGTTTTGGTTATGTAATTAGCAAAACGTGTTTTGTCTTGCTATTCATCAGGACAAACATAAACATTATCAGGGGTGGATTTGGAATAAATATAAGACTTTATTTCAGTGTTAAGCAAAGCTACTTCCAAATGCTTCAATAAGACTGAGTCCACAGTTTAGAACCATGTGTTTCCAACACACGTCCAAGCATCATGGTCAATGCAAAAACCATTTTGACCATCCCTAAACTCAAGTCATGTCTTCCAGAGACTAATCCAAACATGTTATGAGTCGTGTTTCTTATTTAATAAACCTTTCTCCTAAGTTTACACATTTTTTTAATAAATTTTATTACTTGATAAAAGAATATGTAAAGGAGTGCGTGGGAGTCTTGGCACTCCTCACAGGCAACAGCAATTTCAAAGAGTGAGGACAAATAAAGTAGAGTAGTATAAGCAGATATGATTAGGTAGGCAATTTGCAGAACCAAAGTCCTTCGGCTTATTATAATTATAGCTGTATCTAGAAAAGTAAATCGTAAATAGAAAAAAAAAATAATGAATGAGATTGGGAGGGGGTGAAGAGGGTAGGTACCTGGATGTTCATGGCCTTCTTGTTGGCCTCTAACTGGCTTCCTACAGACAGAATTAGAAAATAAAAAGACATGAGAGAAGGAAACGAGGAGAATTTGAAACAAAATAAAAAATAGATACCCTTGGAAGATTTATTTTTCTCCATGTTTCTCTCACGCGCCATCCTGGATTTCTGGCCATTGCCTCCTCCCATGGCTGTTCTGTTATGATCGGAAAAACACAAAACAATGGATTGATGGAAGTGAGAAGAAAGGAAGAGTAAAGGTAGCTTAATAATGCAGCTTTTCGTCACTGTCAAGGCTGTGACCTGGAACTTAAATCATCTCCCATGCCACCTCACCCACCGTTCTAGAACTATCCTCCATATAATTAATATTTTTTATCAATCAATGAAATAATACTAATATTATAATAAATAAATGTGGGTAGTGGGGTGGTTCCGCAGGAGAAAAATAGATAGACAAAAGAATTTTTTACTCCTTTATCTTTCCGTTTTCTGCTTTCCACTAATCAATAATAATCAGAGTCTTAAAAATTAAAAACATACTTTTTTTGGCTCATTTTTAAATACAGAACTTACAAAAAATATTTGTGTTGTTATTATTTTAAACATACACTAACTAACCATGAAAACAATATTTCTGCATTGCCATTATTAAATACAGGACAGGCTTACAAAATCTGATGAATATTTTAAAACGTGAAATAATTTTTGAAGTGTAAAGATTCTGAATTTGTCATTGTTTGTTTACATCAATGGCTCCCATTTGATACAGATTTTATTAACGTGCTGACAGTCTATTTCATATGCTGGCTGAAATCAGTTATTTCAACTTCTATCCCAGGAAAACATATTGACTAAGTTGCTCACATTTCTTATAACTTTGTCGATTCTCTGTCAGTGTAGAGGATAAAATCAAACAAAGGGCAAATAAACAGACGACTATGAGATGGACCCATTAATAAAGTCCCCTTTTTGAAAGGATCAAACAATTTGTCAGAAGCTGAAGTACAATTAAGAAGCCAAATACATGAAGTATTAGCACATTTTTATGAACAAGGATGAATGAATGAATGAATAGTACAAAATATTGCAATCAAAGTGTTTTCATTGCTTGCTTCCTCTCCTCCTCTTCGGCTTTAATCCAGGCAGCCTACAAAATACCAAGCAAAGCAGGTTAGGCAGAGTCAATAACATTTTGCAACTGTCAATGTAAAAGAAAAAATCATGCAAGGAATTTAGAGTGTCAAACACCACACAATATAATAGCAGGTTGGTTTTGGAAAAACTTTTGAAGTTCTGATAGCTAAATCAGACATGCTAGATAAGGCTAACCTTTTCTCGTTCAAGCCTAGAGACGCGAGGTTTAATGGAGTTTCCTAGGCTCACTCCTCCCCAAGCTTCTTGCAACTCTCTCTCCCTTGCTTCACGACGAGTCACTGAGAGACTAACCGAGTTCTCTGGCTGCTGAGCAGCAACCATCTTTTCTCGCTCAAGTCTGGATTTAATTTTTACCGACACTTGGTCCACACCACCTTCATTTGTTTCTAAATGGGCGTTTCCTAAGCTCAATCCTCCCCAAGTTTCTTGCAACTCTCTCGTCCTTGCTTCACGACGAGTCATTGAACGACTAACTGAGGTTTCTGGCTGCTGAGTAGCAACCATCTTTTCTTTCTCGAGTCTGGATTTATGCTTAACCAACACCTGATCCAGACCGCCTTCATTTGTTTCTAAATGGTTGTTTCTGTGGCTTCTCTTAACTTGGCCCCATTCTTCCTCCAGATTGTTCCTCATTTTCTCCTTCTCCAGTCTAGAGACGTGCTTTACTAAAACTTTATCCAAGCTCTCACCATCTTGAACATTGGTTGCCTCATGATTCATTCTTTGTTTGTAGTTTTCACGGCTTCCCAATGACAAAGCATGCTGCCTCTCTCTTTCCAATCTGTGTACTGGCTTTACCAGTATTTTCTCCAACCCATCTTTGTTTTCCCCTGAATTGAACCCGGTATTTGAATTTATGTTTTCTTTGCTATCCAATGCTTCCGCAGAAAACAAAGTTGAATCCAGTTCACCTGATGTATCTAGATAAACTTTTTTCTTCAAACTTTTATTCTCGTTCATTCTTCTGTTTTTTGCTTCTTGGACTTCCTTTTCAAGTCTTGAGACATGTTTCACTAAGACCTTATCTAAGCTTGGTACTTCTATGTGATCCTTTTGCCTGTTTAGCATGCCGCTTGGAACTGCTGACATCTCTTGTCCAGACTTAATTTTTGCCTCATTGATGTCTTTCTCTAATTTTGAATAATTCTTTACTAGAATACTTCCCAAATCAGGTACCATCTCTGGTGGAGTTTCATCAACAGATTTACGAGAGCTATCCCTGACTGGCTCTGTCTCAATCTTTCGGTTTTGTTTGGCTTCCCAAATCTCTCTTTCAAGTTTTGTCACGTGCTTAACCAAAAACTTATCTAGGCTTGGTACTTCTGGCTCAACTTGCTTCTTTCTCGTCACATCCAAGGCTAACTTTCCCAATCCCAATGATGACATTCTTCTTGATGGAAAATTAGTCGCTAAAGAGGATGAATACTCAGTTGAAGAGTCTGGATTGTGCAGTTTGGCATTCTGCACTTCAGCCAAGGAAGCATTCAAACCATAAGTTGCAACTATAGTGGCGAGAGAAGAAAGTTCATCTTCTTGAAAACATTTTAACCTCTCAATCATCATACCCACAAGTTTTATTCTGTTCTCAAGAGACTGTCTCCTCCACCTGCTTTTCCCAAGAAAAGGTATCTTTGAATCTAACTCTTGGGAGTTCAAGTCACTCTTTTGAGAGGCTGAAACAAACTCTGCCCCAGACTCAGCTTCATACTCTGAACAGAACTCAACCAGGTCCTGATCACTTTCTTCCGTATCTGGATTTTCACTAATTTTTCTTAGCAGTTCTCTGAATTCACCTTTACTAAATGAAGTAGAGTTTGCAAGCCTAATAAATGCAGTTTTCACTGCAGCAGCCACTTCTCTATCCACCTCAAAGGCAGTTTCAAAAGATGCAGTAACAGCGTGGGTATATGATCCTTCTCCGTGAACAGAGGATGTGTCTGTCTTCCTAGGGCAGTTTGGCAAGTCAAACATAATAACACCCATAGCCTGGGCTGTCTCAAAAGCTTCTTCCGCACTTTTTTCTGCCTTTAAGAGTCGAGCCTCTGCATCATCACTAGGAATCCTGAAAACATCAATATCAAAAACAGACATTGAATCAATATAAAAAAATTAGAAATCAACAATGCTTAGCACGGTTCCAGAAAACTTTACCTGGCACCACATAAATAAAATACAATATACAAATTAGAATTCAACAACGCCAAGTACAGTTTGCAGAAAATATTTACCCGGCAGCACGTAAAATACGACACCAAGAGGCTTCCACTAATGCAGCTCTTTGGGTCTCCATTGCCTTATGCGCCGCTTCTCTAGCTGCGATTTTCTCTCTCAGCACTCTTGAATAATGTGGGTAAGAACTGCCTAGAGTCTGATCAAGCGTCAAATTTATACCATCTACTTCCTGAAAAGGTCAAATGTGTGTTAGCATTGGAATTCAGAAATAATAAACTAAATACTAATAGTTAAAAATATGTGTTTATGGCAAAACCTGCAGCATCTTAATTTTCCTATTCATGTAGGTATCCCCTTTTTTGCGTGGGAACCAGTTAATAGGAGAGGTTTTACGACGAGGAGGCTTTCTAATTTGTGATTTGAACTTGTTAAGAGCACTTGATGTAGATTGACCAGCCTCCCTACTCAATTTATTCTGCACCATTCAGTAAAAGAAAACACAGAGTTATTATAGACTCACCCAAACAATTTATTTACAGTACAAATAGATAAATAACAAAAGAATAAATAAATAATGAAAATTATTTATTGAACTCTTCTAGAAAATAATGTCGTGATCAACCTGAGCTATCAAATTATTTGATCATTGCAGTGCGTACTTCATTAAAGCAAGTTTCCAAGCTGGCGTCACTCCTCTTCAACAGATGACTTCAACCAGCTACTTAGTTTGTGTTAGCAAAACTAATTTTGGTTAAAAATTTGATTTTGGAGTGAAGTAATTTATGTTTGGATATTTATATTCTAAAAGTTCACAGTTATATTGTTTTAACTCAATCAAATCAATTGTGGATCCAAAATCAAGTTAGCTGAAATTTAAACGTGATTAGGATAATGCAATACGAATCCAACTAGGCACTTAAATTATCCTAGTTAATGTAACTGTTCGTTTGTTACATGAATTTGCTAGATTTTTTCAGACCCTTGGGTTCGTTCTTTCACTTCATCTTAACTATCCAAATTCCAAACATGTTACTGAATAAGAGGAACTCCTCATTAAGACCAGTTCTAAAACAACACTCATCTCTGGAATTACTCGAGTCTAAATTGTTAGTTTCCACTTGGATAAGTAATTCTACGACCAACAAGGTCCTCCTGTTACTAGGGTTTCGAAAAGAACTAGTATTGGATCAGTGGCTCACCAGGTTAGGGTTTTGAACCATTAAACACCAAACAAACACAAGGACTGCAGAAAACTATAAAAACAGCAGACAACCGATTTGCATATCGAAATTGAGGATGAAAAACGTTTGAAAAGAAAGATGGAAAGCTTACCTTTCCGATCTTGGAATTGACGGAGGCGGTAGGAGAATGAAAAGGAGGAGGAGCAGAGGCATTGGGGGAGTGATTCTCTGACCCAGAGTTGCACCCAACTTCCATCACATACGAACTCTTCAACACTATCTGTTTAGTCTTCACTTTCACTCTCAGATTCACGAATCTTCTCAGTTTCAGATTCAACTAACAAAGAAGAAGATAACGAAACGTTTAGTTTTCCCGTAATGAAACCCTCCTTTTAGTTCAGACAATTGGAACATAGAAAACTAGCCGTTGTATAAATTTGTAACGGCCATTTAAAATATTAACTATTTTTCCTTTTTCTCTTTTTACAAATTATTTAAATCAACTTGAAAATTATACTCCTAAATTATGTAATGTTTATCTTTATGGAAACACAATTTAATAAGTTAATTTCTTCCTTTTCCTATCACATTATTTTACTTTAATAAGTAAAATTTAATATTTATATTAATTTTATGTGTTTTAAGATTTGAGATTTACAAAAACACATCACTCACCAACATATGATGGATTTCCCTGTTTGTAGTTTCACTTTATCACACCTTATCTCATTTTTTTTTCACATCACACAATAAAATGATTTTTTATATAAAATGATAAAATCTCATTATATATTACTATAAATAAGCCAGTCTAATTATGTATTCTTTTTTATGTTATAAACTTTTTTTTTAAATTTGGCTTGCATGAAAAATCAAATTGATAGTTGTAGAAACTTTAAAGAGGAAAAAAAATTGCATCTATTTTATTCCAGGTTTGAAACGAAAGCAAATTTATTGCAAATAAATCCATGGCCACTTCCTGCAATAGTTGGTGATTTTAAAAGAAATATAGACCAGTATTACTCAACTATCTATAGATGCTGTCCCACATAAATATTTGCTTGAACAATAGTTTTTTTATTAATGGTTTGAACAATAATTGGTTAGGTGCAACCTTTCAATTTTATTATTTGTTTCTTCAATTTTTTAATTTATTTAGGATACATATTTTATAAAAAAAAATTATATTATATTAACATCTATTTTCCCCTAACTATCTATTAAAAATATTTTCTTTAATCATTTTAATTTCATTAAGGATAAATCTCAGTTTTCACCAAAATATGAAGGTGACTATAGAGGTGGAGGAAGAAATTCCCTTAGAATGAATCACTTGTATTAAGATGGTTCCAATATGGATGCAGAATGCAGAAATATCAAAATCGTTCTACTACATACAACAAGGGAACTCGTAAAGCTTTTCTCTCGGAGGGTTAAAAAGAGGGGATGGGGGAATGCATAAACTTTTAACGCTAACATCCCATTCACTCTAAATACAACATCAATAGTACAACACTTAGAACGATCTTCAGAAAAGGATCTTGTAGTAGTAAGCTATGATATAAAAGTTCACTCCATCTCTTTCACTACATAAATATATACCTCATTATACAAATGGACACCTCGTGGTTATCATGAAAAATAGTGTGCTTGTATTTGTTCCTATCAGTAGCCAAAAACAACTTCTGCATCTCACGGGTGAAACTGAATATATTCTTTCTCAGTATACTAGCACAGGATTTCGTGACATCCTCTTACTCCAATTTGAGAACAGTTGATTCCCCTCTTTTGTGCCACCAGAAACAAAAGATACGCAGAAAGCAAAACCTTTTTTACTCATTCATATGTTCATTGTAAGGTGTCCACTACAGTGAAGGCAAAGCAAGTGGAGACAGAATTTGGAGCTCATATACCTAACATAGTGGGCAACTTCCATGTACAATACAGGATGGTGAAATGTTGTCCAGATGTGAGGTAAACAAAACTTCAGTTGTAAATTTAGTTAAAGAAACTATGTATGGACTGGTGTGTCAAGATAATGAAGTGCCCATGTTCCTTGAATCGTCTTTTCAGTCACCACATAGAAACTTGATGGCCTTTAAGGAAACTATCATCTCAGAGAAGAGAAAATTTCTAAGTATTTCTTGAACTGTTGCCATGAAACTGGGGATCAGGTTCATCCTGCAATGAAGGTTATGTGATAAAGACAGTGAGAACCAAGCATAAATTCTTTTATTCCAAGAATAAGGCGGTAGTGGTGTATGTATATGGCCTATTTCGTACGCAAACCTGAAGGCTATATCCAAAAGTAGTTGCTGGACGAAATTCCAATTGCCCTCCCTACATGATCCAACAAAAATTAGCCAACTTTGATCACGTTGAAGTTAATCAAGTAATCTGACTTCCCAACATTGCATTAAAAAAAAGTACTCTACCAGCCCATGAATGCTTTGCTGTGTGCCAAAAAACCCATCATGGCTTGGAGCCATGGAATTCAAAGGACCCTACGAAGATACGAATATCAATTTACAATTCTTCTGTTTCAATACAATTATATGACAAAATCATATTTGCTAATTATAATCATCATTAGACCAATTTACCAGGCCTTGCATGCCCTGTTGATTAACATAGTAACCATCATGAGGAGGCTCCATCAAGTTCAATTGTACCTGCTACAAAAACCAAAATTATTAATCATGGCATTGACTCTTAAAATACAGGACACGTATATAAGCATTTATTCACCAAAAAGTATAAAATACCAGTCCTTGCACATTCTGCTGGGTACCATAATATCCATTAAGGGTCATTGCATCCGAGCTAAGATTATCCTAAAAGAATGGAAGCACGAGTTACAAGAAGCATAGGCTCTAGAACTTTCCAGTCTTGATATAGCGCAGTAGATATTCATGAAAATTGTGATGCAATTTTCAACGTATCAAATGCACTCTGGATTTGTAAAAACTAAAATACATCAGGATTGAAAGATAGGTAACACAAACCATTTGCTGCAGGCTATCTTGAGCATTAACAAGTATAACATCTTGCTCTAATTGTGCCTATAAAAGAGATTTTAATATCAATTTCCTGATCTTCATAAAAGCCCAAAATAAAATATATGCAGATCAAACACAAAAAACAGCACGGACCTTTCTTTTCCTAGCTGCGTTCCTCTTTTTATTTGGTTTCAAAGCGAGAGGAACCTGATTTTCTTCTGCTTCACGAAAGCCATAGGCATTATTGCTAGTTTCTGCACCGCTGTTATTAGAATTATTCACGAGTACACAATTCTTCAAGGCATCAACAAGTGCACGAAAAACAACACTGTAATTCTCTTCAGATAATGATCCTTCTTCACTCAAATCGATAGCTCGTTTACACAAGTCATTATAACGTTGCACCCTAGTTTGTATCCTTCTTGTCCTATCTGCCATTGATTCCTTAATTTTGGCATCTTTCGTCCACCTCTTCAAGATATAATGAGATGGAACACTCGAACAACCACAACGTTGGAGAACACTCAAAGCATGCCTGCAAAGGAAACCTTTATATTCAAACAATCGACAAAAGCAAGAGACCTCTGAGCTCATTTCATTCCATGTTACCAAAAACTCTTCATCCTTCTCATAATCTTGAACTATGAACTTTGCAACCGTTCCATCTCCATCCTCTATCCTAGATTGACAGCCAGCTACACCCAAAACTTCAACTTGAAATTTCTTAAATATTGCATGTGTGTAAACCGTTGACATTTGCTTTTCCCAAGGTGAAGGAGATTTAAGTGCTGGCTGTTTGTGCAATGATTCAAAATCCGCAATGGCTTCCTCATCATACCTATTCTGAAGAATTGTCCCATATTGTTTTACAAACTCTTTAAGGGTAATTTTCTTATGAATATACTTGTCAAAGAAAGAGCTCGTACTTTCAGAGCGCTGAGGTGTAGACATTCCAGCTAAAAAGGCATCCCCCATGTAAGTTGGCACCCACTTTTTCCGGTCCTCATACAATGACTGAAACCATATATCATCTTGGAGTTCACATATACTGACCATTTTCCACCATCTCATGTCAAACTGTTCATCTGTCCATGATTTAAAAATGCACTTGTTAAATTTTGGTAAGAAGTTGTTGTGCTGTTTGATCACAAAAGAGAGATTTTCTGGTATCCTCTCTAGTATGTGGCAAAGAGAAAAACAATGACGTACATTCGGAAATACTTCTTCAATTGCTGACTTCAAGGCTTTGTCTTGATCAGTAATTATAACCTTGGGAGCTTTCCCACCCATAGCTCTAAGCCATGTCTTCATTAACCAAACAAATGTTGGTTTAGTCTCATCTGCAACCAATGCACATCCAAGCAATATAGGTTGAGAGTGGTGGTTCACTCCGACGAAAGGTGCAAACGGCAACTTGTCATTGCTTTTTATGTAAGTGGTATCAAATGAAACTACATCATTAAAGCTGAGATAATCATTGATACTTTTTGCATCAATCCAAAATAGATTTCTTAAGCGCTGCTCTTCATTTAAATCTATAGAATAGAAGAAGTTGGGACTCTCCTTTTGTACATGCTTAAAATACTCAAGCATAATTTGGGCATCTCCTTCTTCCAAAGCCAAATACTGGCCTCTGTCAAACTGATAATTTATATCGCTTAAGAAAGACCCGATGTTCTGACAGCCTCCAGATTGCCTTGACATTTCAACATACATCTTTCTGGTGCGTTCACTAACAGCATGCAAAATATCAATATTATTCTTTTCAGCTAATTTCACATTTCTATGAATCCGAAAATGATATGCCAAAGCTGGTAAAAGTTCATGATTATGTTCCTTTATAAATTCATGAATGATCCACTTTCCATCTGCCTTCCTCTTCACGTGCATGCAAGCTTTGCAATCTGTTTTCTTTACACTTGGTCTTCGACTGCTCCCACTGTCAGTCTCAGGCGTAACACCATACCTAGAGCATGCAAATTTGGCATCAATAAATTCTTTCGTTTTCTTTGAGCGCCTGCTATTTTTTATTGAAGTAGTGAATCCCATAGATTTGGCATATTCCTGATAAAATAAATATGCTGCTTCATGGGATTCAAATTCAATGCCATTGTGCGGCTCAAAATCCTTGTCTCCTTCAAACAATGCAATGTCCCTCTTGGGAGAAGTAGCGGGTACACCACCCCTGTGCTGCACTTCATTTAGTGCATCACCCATATTTTGACTCACGGCACTAGCATGCACTGCTTCCTGAATACCTGCTACAGTATAAATTGCACTTTGGATGCTACCTGTCTCTGAAAAATACAAATAAAGAAGTTTCTAATCAGTACAACAGCAAAATGTAGCCATCCAAATATTATATTTACAGTGATTCTTGACAGGGTAGGGGATGCACACCTTGCAATTTAACAATGTCAGGTGAAATCGTAAGGTAACTTAGGTAACTTAAGCTAACTCAGATAAAGTTAGCCTGCCCCAAATTCAAGGACTGATGTTATAAACTAAAAATTGACTTTAGACAGGTAAGAAAATACAAAGGTTCTAGATGCTTCCAAATCCGGCACCCAGACCAAGAAGTGTTAAAAATCAGAACAAGAATTGTTTTTTGGTTTCCCACAAGCATTTTGTATCCTCCTTCAGAAACATTACTATTTTAGATATTACGAAACACTAAGTGTGAACAACCCTTTCAGTAGAAATTCAAACATTGTTAATCACGCAGGGAGCCTAGTCCATTCTATTAAATCCCAACCCATTGGCACCAGAGAACAAGAATTGAAACAAAACAATCACGCAAGAAAATCACAAATAAACGAACAATCCAAAAGACAGCAACAGTAACACTAAATTCAAAGAAAGCATGTTGCCGTATGGAAATAGATAAAAGAAGAAGCTAAGCAAGCTACTGCTGCTGTAGCTAAACTCAAAAACTTGTTTATCAGTGAGCACAGAATGATCATTCGACAAAAAACAAACGAAGCATTGAGTGAGTAGAGTTTGATAGTTACAGCTGAGAGAGCAAAGCGCAGCTTCCAGCTCTTCATTCATAATCACATTTTACCGAAGCTTGTAGGTTTGGGTTCCAACTAAAATGGCGCTACTTTTCTTAGACTACAAGTATACATTTTTTTCAGTGAATTTAGAACTTTTACGTGAGAAATGTGCGTGAAGTGGATGGAATTAGAAAACCCACATGGTGTTTGAGCAAGTAGGTTCAGTTCGTGAGCATAGACAGAACATAAAAAATATTTCTTTGGTAGAAAAAAATCACAGAAAATTGAAAGGGGGAAGGGGGGAGCAGAAGGGAAGAGGGAGAAGCGAAAAACCTTAAAAGGGCGGGAGATCACGAGGCGCGAGTGGGGAAAAGCGCGAGTGGGAAAGCTAGGGTTTTGAAATTTGGGGGAAAACAGTTGAATTATGGATGGGATCGGAGAGCAACTCAACTCGCTTGGTTCACTCGCTCGTCTCTCACTCTGCACTCAGGGCGCGTCTTATTGCCACTTTCTCTTTTTCTTATTTCTTTTTTCTATTGTTTTGTCTTCCTTGTCCACGCGCGTCCCTCACTCTCCCTTTCTCCTCAATACGACGGCGTAGCGCGTGACACATGCTCGTTCTCTTCATGTTTATCTGTACAAATTTTCCTCCCCACTCTGCACGACATTGCGTTTAGCTCACTCCCTTCTGTTCTCGCTCCACTCTCTTTCATTTATCTCTATTAATTAAAACTAAACTAATTCAAATTTATTTATTTATATTCATAAATATATATATGAATATTTGGTGAACAACAATGAAGAGGAAAAATGACAAGAGTATTCATTTTAAACTAAAATCAAATTTATAATTTTTTATTGAAAATGAACATAATTTTTTTTCAAATTGAGGAAAAAAATTATTTCAATTATTAGAAACTAATAAGTAAATTTTGTTAGGGATGACAATGCGGTTGGTCTGCTTCATATTGATTTTTTTCGTATTTGACATACAAAATGTGGATCATATTAGTTTGTCTCATATAAGAGTTGGTTCATAGAAACGGATGTCTGAGTCATCCTGCATAAGAAATTTGTTTAAAAAAATTAATGATTTTTTTAAAATTTAAATTTTGAATACATTTTGTGTGTGTATTAAAAAATTATTATTATTAGATAAATGACCTCAGAGTATTATTTTTATAACACATTGTTGGACATCTTAAGGATCCAAATTTGGTGTTTGATGAAGTCATGTTGAAAACTTACGACCTTAAGTAGGAATGGCAATGCGGGTTGCATCGCCCCGCATAGGCTTGCAAAATGCGAGCCGGGTTGGCCCACCTTGCAAAGAATGCAGACTCATTTCACTAACATGTTCCGCATAAGAGGTAGTATGTGGGTCAGTCTGCATAAGGAAAATATTTAAAAAATAAAATAATTTTTCATTAATTATAAAAAAAACTTATTTCTTCTATTGAAAAATTAAAATTGTATTCATGTTTCAATTCATTCAATTAAGATAAAAATTTGAATTCAAGTATGAGATTGTTACAAAGTTTGACTAAAAATAACGTTTTGCTATAAATATTTTAATAAAGATGACTAATTTTCTAAAGAGTATCTTATTGAAATCTCTTCTTTATAT
>Ga0123341_1002493_pt1 | contig 15199 bp, 17 predicted proteins | sample Turbeapinknodule_FD_89959 | JGI IMG/M metagenome (GOLD analysis project Ga0123341, IMG submission 89959) | Root nodule microbial communities of legume samples collected from Mexico - Turtle bean Mexico pink nodule | ecosystem: Host-associated > Plants > Roots > Nodule | place: Mexico: Nepantla... | reverse complement strand
TGAGGTGAAGGCACGTTCGGCTACTACCGCCATAGGCAGGCGGCGACGTCGACGTGCGTCGTGGATGTCTGCGCCCAGTTTGCGCAGCGCGCGCCGCACAGCGGCCGGAGGGTTATGAGGTGTCGGCATTTGCCACCTTCGCACTACAGATTAGCCGGATATGTAGCACGAAGTTTACAATTTTTCCAGAGGGGTGGTCTGGTAGAAAAGCTGATTGTTTCGTCGTGCGACTGGCATGACTTTGAGCAGGAGCAGATCACATACAGCAATTTGCGCGCTGAGCCATCTTGGTCGGCAGCTAATGGCGGAACCAGAAGCAGCGGATGTTCCAAAATAACGACTTTATGCCACAAAATGTTCGGGAATCAGTGGCTTAGACAAATCAGAGTAAAGGCTCGTATCCCTTCAAGAGCTAGGAATCGGCCGGTCGACCAACCCTTGGAATAACGACCGTTGTTCGCCAGAACTTCACGCCTTTGCGAACTCGCGGGCAGCTTGGATAAACGCGGTGAAGGCAGCTGGTGGGTTTTTCCTTCCGGGATAATATAATGCTAACGGTGCCAGAGCTGGTGTCCAGTCTTCCAGAAGGCGCACAAGCCGGCCGGCCGCAATGTCCTCGCGCACGTCTGCTTCCATGACGTATCCCAATCCAACTCCGTGCCACGCAGCTATTTTAACCAGGCTCGGCTCGTCGAGCGTGATAGAGCCCTGCACATCAATCTGTACCGCGTTCCCGTCCTTTTCGAATTTCCACCGGAACAGCGCGTTGTTGGGAAGACGCGCGCGAATGCAGCGGAACCGGTAGAGGTCGGTTGGAACTAGGGGCCTACCGTGCTTGAAGAGGAACTCCGGCGAGGCGACGACGGCATTGCTGCGCTTCAGGCCCAGAGGCACGGCGATCATATCGGCCGGGACCAGGTCGGCAGGTCGCAGGCCGAGGTCGAAACCGGCCGCGACGATATCGACGATCCGTCCTTCCGTGACCAGATCGACATGCACCTGTGGATAGCGCTGCAGAAACGAAAGGATAAGGGGCTCCATCACTTCGCGAGCTGCCGTCGCAAATGCGTTGATGCGCAATGTGCCCGAGGGAACAGCCTGAAGCGACTGCGCCGCCAGCATGGCGTCGTGTATGTCGGTCATCGCCGGCCCGACCCGCTCGACGAACGTCTTTCCCGCATCGGTGAGCGATACGCTTCGCGTCGTCCTGTTGAACAGGCGTATGCCGAGGCGCTGTTCGAGTTTCGCGATGGAATTACTCAAGGCTGTCGTCGATATGCCGAGATCAAGGGCTGCAGCCCTGAACGATCCAAGGCGAGCGATGCTGAGAACAGCATCAAGATCGGCAAGTGCGGACCGCGTCATTTATCCCTCTTTTCGCAACGTTTCATCCACGTTTATCGCGATTATGCCGTCAACAGCGTCTCTCTTCCAGCCAGTCGACTTCGAACGTTGGTCGAAGCTAAAGCCGAAGAGGCCGAAGGAAGGCTCCGTAACGGCCCACACAACTTGCGACATCCCGGGCGGCCCGATCGACCGTTTGAACGTCGTGCCGTCGGGCGACAAGGTAGCTAAACTGGATGTGGCCCCGCGGTTAGAGTGCGTCGTAATCGCAAAGCAGCATCAAACGCGAGAAGTTTGTATTCCTATTGTCCCGCTTTTCGCAATGCGACGTCCCGAATTGGCCCGGTTATCGCAGGAGGCATTAATCCGTACTTTGACGTGATCGTGTCAAGGAGCCGCTGAATGCCTATTGAATTGCCCGAACCCATCGCTGCCTACGTGGAGGCGAACGCACGCCTCGATGTGGAAGGCATGTTGAAACCCTTCGCTGAGGACGCGGTCTTTGTGGAAGTCGGGGAGCGTCTCCAAGGCCGTGCCGCCGTGCGCAAGCTGATCGAAGAGGCTGTGATCCCCGTCAAGGCGATCTTCACTCCCGACACGGTTCGCCACGAAGGTGGACAGATCGTAGTTGAAGGCCCTGCACATGGCGACTTCCCAGGCAGCCCGCTCCGCTTCACCTACCGTTTCGAGCTTAAAAACGACACCATCAAATTTCTGGAGGTAACCCTATGAGCCTGCAATCCAATCCGACCGAATTCGCAGGAAAACGCGTACTTGTCAGCGGCGGCACCAAAGGCCTAGGCCGCGCTGCCGTGGAACGTTTCGTGGCTGGCGGCGCTCGCGTAATTACTGCAGCCCGAGGAGCCGCTGAGCCCATCGAAGGCGCCGAGTTCGTCCAGGCGGATCTCACTACAGCCGAGGGCGGGGAAGCCTTGGCTAAGACAGCGCTAGAGCGTTTTGGCGGGATCGATATTCTGGCCCACAATCTCGGGGGATCGGCCATGCCGCCCGGCGGCTTTGTCGCGCTGACAGACGACATCTGGCTCTCGGAACTGAACCTGAACATTCTAGCGACGGTTCGTCTTGATCGCCTGCTGATCCCGCAGATGATTGAGCGGGGCAATGGCGCGGTGGTGCACATTACATCGACTCAGTCGGTGCTGCCCCTTCCCGAGTCGACCACGGCCTATGCCGCCGCCAAGGCGGCTCTGAGGACCTACAGCAAATCCATTTCCAAAGAACTCGGTCCAAAGGGTGTGCGGGTCAACATCGTCTGCCCCGGCTGGATCATGACAGAGGGTGCCGTCGAGTTGGTGAAGAGTATGCAGGCTGCCAATGGCGGCACGTACGAGGAAGCGCGGCAAGCCGTTATGGGCTGGATCGGCGGAATCCCGATCGGACGCGGGGCCGAGCCATATGAGGTTGCCGAAGCCATCGCGTTCCTGGCGTCCGAACGCGCCTCCTCAATCCATGGCACGGAGCTGGTGGTCGACGGTGGCACCGTCCCGACCGTTTGAGGACAGCAAACGCACACGTCTGACGTCGGCGAAGAAAAGCCTCCTACTCGAGCTCAGATCGGGGCCGAGTGGTAGGGTGGGATGTCTCAAGCCTGGCGGGACAGCTTGGCATCTCTCGATTGACCATCGCCAACGCAGAAACCCCGCGGCATGTTCAAGTTTCGCAAATGTAAGACTAAAAAAACTGGACCCGCCAGTGTCATCGCCCTAGTTTGCGAGCCGTATCGGAGGCCGTTCATGCTGCAGGAGTCAACACAAAACCAAGCTCTGACCGATGAAACCGGCCTCGATGTCGCGCAGGCAGGCGCCATCTGTTATCGACGAAATGCGAAGGGACGTCTCGAAGTGCTTCTGGTCGGCAGTCGACGCAACGGTCGATGGGGCGTTCCGAAAGGCCATGTCGAGAGCCGCGAAACGAGTAGCGCGACGGCCTTGAGGGAGGCGTTCATCGGTGACGTCGACAGCACCCCCGTCGGCAGCTTTGCCTATCAAAAGGACAGTAGTACGAACCGCTACACGGTCACCGTTCATCTTTTGAAAGTTTCCAGGATTGCCGCGACGTTTCCTGAAGCGGGATTTCGCAAGACGCAGTGGTTCCTGTTGAAGGATGCAAGTCGTAAAGCCGCGCAGCCGGGCCTGCGGACGCTGTTGTCGCGGCTCGAGGCCACGGGCGTATGAAGTTCGGCTTCGGCAAAACACTGGCGCGTGCCCTCAAATCCCAGAAGAAGTTCAGCAGGCTGCTCGAGAAGGCCTTCAAGGCGCCCAGAAACAAGGCGAAACGCGCGAGGCCGACACCGCGTGCCGCGAAACCGGTTTTGGTCGAGACGACCGCGTTTGGAAGCAATCCCGGCCGGCTGATCATGAAAACCTTCGTGCCGGCAGCACGGCCGCCGAAAAGCCCGGCACTTGTGGTCGTCCTTCATGGCTGCCGGCAGACGCCCGAAAGCCTGGATGGTGCCGCCGGCTTCTCTAGGCTCGCAAAGGAACGCGGTTTCGTTCTCCTTTATCCCGAGCAGAGGAGCGCCAATAATTCGCAGCGATGCTTCAACTGGTTCCGCCCGAGCGCCGTCGCCAGAGACCGAGGAGAAGTGCTCTCCATCCGGCAGATGATCGAACATGCATGCGAAAAACATCGCATCGACCGCTCGAGGATCTTTGTCACAGGTCTGTCTGCAGGCGGGGCGATGACGGGCGCGCTCGTTGCCAATTATCCGGCACTGTTTGCAGGCGCCGCGATCATCGCCGGCATGCCCCTCGGATCGGCCCGAGATGCGATGTCCGCGTTACGAGCGATGAAGTCGGGCGCGACGCCCCCGCCTGGTGGCTGGGGGCGACCCGTCACGGAAATCTCCTCCGAGATCAAGCAGTGGCCGCCGATAGCCATCTGGCAGGGCATGGACGATCGGACCGTGAACCCGGCCAACGCCCTTGCATGCGTCGCTCAGTGGCTCGAAGTCCAGGGCATCGCCGACAGAAGCGGACGTGCGGAGGAAAAACCATGGGGCAGATTGCAGTCGTGGCGGGCCGCAGACGGTGTGAAGTTAGCTTTCTATTCGGTCAGGAACATGGGGCACGGGCTCCCAATCAAGACGCAAGACGCCACGAGCTCGAGATTCTCCGGAGACCCTTACGTCATCGCGGCAGAGATCTCGGCTCCAGCTGAATTGCTGCGACTATGGGGCCTGAAGAGGGTTGGGGTTGTAGTCTCAAAAACGCTGTAGGCAGCGCTTTGCCCGTTCACCGTCCCGACCATGGAAGCAACCTTCCTAAACATCTGTAACGAGAAGCTCGCGTTCAATTTAGTGGCCATCTCTGGTCTTTCCTTCAGTTTCCCAAGATTGCTGCGGTTACAGGAAAACGATCCGGATGACCGGGCGTTTTGGGTCGCGGGAAGGGAGGTCGAAATGGCAAAGAAAAACAGCATTCCGAAGAAAATAGCAGGTTACAAGGTGCCTAAAGCACTCCGCAAGTCGTCCGTGATCAACGGACTACGCCACGACTGTCGACGGGATTGTCGTCCTGACAGAGACAACAGGCGAGCTCGTCGATCCCGAGGAGGGCGCGCAACGGTACGGAAGAGGAGGCGAAGACAAAGCGCAGGACGTCCGAACGGAGGAAGCGTCTGCCTGTTCCGAGCGACGATCTCCCGCCATTGGAGCGGCCTGTCGGTTGCCGAGCATCATCCAGATGCGGACGACGAGCATGTCTGGGCCGGATGGGGGGCGGCGACGCTTGAAGAACTCGTTCATACGTGGCCGGCGAGAGCGCAGCCGGGAGAATACCAGAGAATGCGGGGATGGATGGTGGCAGCCGACGACCGAGGAGCTGCGGGCTGCAAGGAGCGCGGCGAAGTCCAGGGAACGGCGGCGCTCCGTCAGCGAACAGGTAGATGAGACACTGCCTTGATATCGACAGATTGCGCCACTACATACCGTACATCGGCATAGCTGATGAGCGCTGGAAATAGTGCCGCTCGCGATGCCTCGTCGACTTGCTTTGACCACGGATGTACTGGCAGGGATAGGTAGACGAATGAAAGGTCGGTGCGATTTCGCCCCGGCCTTTTTTGTTGGCCGCGATCAGGCTGGCCGGACGTTCTCGGCTTTGGACTTCCCGGTCTTGCGATCCTGGCCGAGCTCGTAGCTGACAGCCTGGCCGTCGCGGATCGATCCGCCCTGAACGGCAGAGATGTGAACGAAGACGTCCTGACCGCCGTTGTCCGGCGTGATGAAGCCGAAGCCCTTGTCCTGATTGAAAAACTTTACAGTGCCGGTAGAACTTCTCCGATGCTCTGGTTTTTGGAGGCGTATTCATAAACCGGTGCGCGATCCCAGGCAAGCATAGGCACCATGCGTGCTTCAGCGGCTCGCGATATCTGATTGACGTGAAAGAAGATGCCGATGACCGAGAACACCAGCACGCCACCAACACCTGATCAGAGACGCTTCCATCAAATACGCGAGGCGGCCGAACGCAGGATGCTCGACACCGTCTTCAAGGCGATCTCTGACGCTGCTGCCGAGGTCGAGAACGGCATCAGGGACGCCAGGCTGGACTTCGAACCCACCCACCAAGACTACTTCATCTTCACCGTCCAGCAGGTTGCTTTCGTCCGGCTATGCGGTGGGGATCCCGAGACGTTGCGAGGAGGCGACCCCGAACTGGGCGAGCGCATCTTGGGCAACGGTCGTCATATCATCGACAGTTATTGGCGCGGCGAGAAGAAGGACTAGCTCGCGTGAAAGAAAAATCGTCCTGGTGAAAGACCCTTAACACCGCGCCTTTCGTTCTCCATCCGCTCTCGCCATTATATTTTACATCGCTCGCTACGCCTCGGCACTGACACGTTGACCGACTGCCGGACATAGTTCGGCTTCCGCCATTCCGTATGTGTTTTCGAGGGTGCCATGAAAAGCATTCCCTACGAGAGGCCGCCGGGCGATGTCTCCCGCGAACCAGCCTCCTCGCTTCTATAATCCGCTCGCCACTATCAAGCGCGCCGGGCCTCTGTTCTTACGGAGCCAGGACTCCCGCCACTTTTCCTGTCTTCTCGACGTTGATCCGAACGTCGCCCGGTGGTCATGCGAAGGCGTCGAGCTGTCATATGGCGGCGAGACCTATCGGGTCGATTTCGTCGTCACAGGAACCGATGACCGAACCTTGGTGGTCAACGTCGCCGAAGGTGGACCGAGTCCTCCCGACTCGATCGAGCTTCCCGCCACCGCTTCCCGAGCCCGGACCGGACAAGACCGTCGGTCCACTCAGTCGTGCTGCCCTCCTCTCATCGCCCGACGTGGGACTCCTTCGCGATGGCGGTCGCCTGCAGCCGGAGGAAAACACTACTCGGCGGCATGCCGCATGGGATTCTCGTCCGGGAGCACCAATGGTCCGATGATCTCGAAATCGCAAGGCATTGCGTGCTGGTCTGTGCCCAGTAGTGCAAGGGTCCAATAGTTGGGATCTTCTCCGAAGACAGTCGAGACTTGCACAACAGTGAGCTTCCCGTCGAAGTGCTTTGCTGAACGCGCCCAGTAATAGGCTTCCGGAATCAAGCTTGCGGTAAACATAACGCTCACTCCCGTTCGAACCCGGAAGATATCAGAATTCTTATAAATGAACATGCCTCATGGTGCGCCGCCTGCATGTCGTCGGCGGGTCTCGGACGACCTCGGACCTAGGTTGGGGATGGCTGCGACTCAAGTCTTACGCGTGGAACCGGTTGTGGTGGGGAGTGTTTTCGATTGACGACGCCAGAGGGTGCCGTGCCGATTTTGGAGCCATCCCCGGAGACGAAACATGCGCCTGCTCATAGTCGAAGACGAACTGGGAATTGCTCTGGCGATCGAGGATGTCGCGATCGACGCCGGATTCGAAATCGCGGGCATCGCGGGGAACAAATCTGAGGCGCTGGAGCTCGGCTCGGTGGCCGACATCGCCATCATCGACGTCCGGCTGGGGGATGGGCTCACCGGGCCGTCGATCGCCCGAGCCCTCTTTTCTGGATTCGGACTCGGGGTGGTGTATTTTACCGTAAACCCCGGCCTTATCGAAAACCCGAAGGGGCGACCTGCCGTCAGCAAGCCGACCTGCCCCGAAAGAATAGCGGATGCGTTGTCTATGGCAGCCAAAAACGCCCGCGCAAGAACGCATCGCGTCGCGAGCGAGCCTACCTTGAACGGTCTTCGCCGGACACTAAGCCGTAGCGAAGAATCCCATCAGTGGTTCGGAGTGGTTGGCGTCATCTTTCTCGCTTGTACGGACCCGTCTGTAGGGTCGGCACCGCGCTGTTCTACGTCGGAGAGTTGGAACAATTTTGATCTTGCAGGCTCTGGAGCGATGCGTCGAGGCTCAGTACCAGGCCCGACGGGGCATAATCAACAGCGACCTTCCCGAAAGCAGACAGGCTGGAATAGATCAGCCGGGAGCCGAAGCCCCTCCTTTTCGGAGCTTCCACAGCCGGGCCGCCGCGCTCTCGCCAACGCACGTCGAGGCGATTGTCGCCCGCTTCCCGACGCAGGGACCACTCGATTTCGACCACCCCGGTATCCGCTGACAGGGCGCCGTACTTCGTCGCGTTCGTGACAAGCTCGTGCAGCACAAGAGAAAACGCTAACGCAGCCTGGGGGTTCAGTTCGACGGTGGGACCACGTGCTTTGAAACGTTCCGATCCAAGTCCGAGGTTGCTCGCGGTCGCCTCGACAATCGCGTCCATTGTCGCAGACAGCCAGTTCTTCTGCAGCAGAATGTCATGCGCGTGGGCATAGGCGTTGATGCGCGCCGATATCGACTGCTCCGCATCCTTCATGCTGCCGGCGCTTCTCAACGACTGGCTGACAATAGCCTGAACGACGGACAGCGTATTCTTTATCCGATGCGAGAGCTCGTGCATCAGGACGCGCTGTCGTTGCTCAATTTCTCGCTGCTCAGTCCGATCCCTGAGTATCTTCAGGAAACCTTCGAGTTCACCGTCATCCGACCTCAGCGCCATCAACTGGCCCGACGCCCAGAATAAGGAGCCGTCCTTTCGAACGTGCCAGCGCTCATCGTCTCCGTGGCCCTCGATCAAAGCAGCGGTCATTTCCCGCTGGGGAACCCCCGTCTCGCGGTCCGCCGGCGTAAAGATTACGCCGATGGGCTGGCCAATGATTTCACTCTCGTCCCATCCGAGGATCCGGCGCGCTCCCTCGTTCCATGTGGTCACCCTGTGATCAAGATCGACGGAGATGATCGCATATTCGATGGCGCTCTGGAGGATGGCTTCGAGGAAGCGTTCCCTGGCCCGACTGGAATTGGAAAAGGGATTCATGACCATGTTGCGTCGGATCCATCAAGCCACGAGCGGATGTTCTCGATACTATACCGGACATCACCGTATTGCCATCGAGGCCGTGATGTTCCCTTGAGCGCGGTCTCCGTCCAACTATCGGACATTCTGCAGATCATGCTGGCAGAGGTCGCCTACCGACTGTCCGAACGTACCCGCAGTCATTCCGACGGAGGAACCATATCCTGCCAGTAGCGTTTTGCCGTGACACTCAAGATCCTGGGAGGATAACATGAAAATACTGGTCATCTCTGCGGCATCGGTGTTTCTGGCGCTCGGCGGAGCGGCGGTCGCCCAGACGACGACGGTCGTCGTTCCCGGCGAGGTCAAAACCTACGTCATGAAACAGGAAACGCCATCCGTCATGTTTGAAGGCGACGTCGCAGTCGGCACGACGCTTCCTGACACCGTCGAGATCCACACAATCCCTGATCAACCTGATTACGGTTATGTAGTCGTCAATAAGAAGCGTGTTCTCGTCAATCCGAAGACCCGCGCGGTAATTGAAGTCGTCCAATAATAGCATGAAAGAATCGCGGGCCTGCTTCCATGGCCCGCGGTTTCTCCATCATTCCGTCATCAGGTTCTCTTCCACCTCGGGTGCAAGAGTTGAATTCAGACTTGCGTCCACCGCAGCCAGCCGCATCAGGTGACGTCTAAACCGCGACGTCTCGTTGGGGCATTCCGGAAACGAAGGAACAACCTGATCGTAGAATTTCACCGTGTTCATTCGCAGTGAATCTTCGCCGATCGCTATGACCGATGCGGGACGACGGTGTTGCATAACACGCAGGCTCTTCTCGCGAAGAAGCCGAACCACGAACTGCGGATCGCTTCGCAATATCGGCAAAATGGTCAAAAGCGACAAATAAGCTCGCCGAGCCTGTCGGAATTCCCAAAACGCATATTTGCGAGTGGCGTCGATTGCACTTCCGATCGCGTATCGGGGGAGATTCGGGTTTGCGGCCACCGAACGCCTAACGACTTCCAAGGCGCTTTTGCCCATTCGCAGGTGATTGGACGACATGCTGCCGGGATGCTTTCGATATCCCACCAGCCGCTCGGGAACGACTTCGATGAAGTAGCGTGCGGCCAGCTTGAGTTCGAAATCGAGATCTTCGCAGCCTCCAATGCCGACAGCCGCATATGAGCTATCAAACCCACCGATCTCAAGGGCAGCGTCCCGACGGACGAGAAGCGCGCTTCCATTACCTATATATTTAAGATTCAGATGCCGGGCATAGATATATCCTCTGGCGATATCGGAACTGCCGGGGCGAATGATCTCGTCGTCCTCGTTGATGACGTAGTGCAGCGTGTAGACCGCAGCCCACCGCGAGGACAAGCGCTTAAGAGCGTTCACCTGCTTTTCGGTTTTCGTGGGGTGCCAGAGATCGTCTGCGTCGAGGAATGCCACAAATCGACCTGTTGATGCCTCGATCCCAGTATTCCTTGCGGCCGCGACACCGCGGTTCGGTGTGGACAGGAGGCGGATGCGCGAGTCCGACATCGCTGTTTGCTCGACGAGTTTTGCCGTGTCGTCCGTGGAACCGTCATTGACGACGATAATCTCCAAGGCAGTGTAGGTCTGGTGCATAGCGGAGCGAAGCGTGCGCTCAATATAGGTGGAAGCGTTGAAGGCCGGGATGACCACTGAGACCAAAGGCTGGTCAGAATTAAAGGCCCTTGGTCGATCCTCATCTGTACCTGAAATCATTGCAGATCTCTCGCCACGTCAACCAGATGAAGGGGCTAAATTAGTATTCACTGCCGTTCTCCTACATTCAGTCCGGAGCGGGCAAATCCCAGCCGCCGACAATGTTGGAAGATCTCCTTCAACATGCCTACACTCCGCCTTTGTTGTGCGGGCGCAAAGGGACTTTCGTCCGACGTAGACCCTCTCCTTTCGTAGAATGGATAGGCATGTCAGCCACCGCCGACAAGACTGAAAGGAAGTGCTAACCAAACCCCTTCCGCGTGCTTTAACGCTCCCTGTTTTACGGTCTGCGAACATAGAAGGACGTAATGCAGATGAATTGGCAGGCGCGGTCGCAGTGGGTTTTAAAATGGGTTCTCCCGGCAGCCACGTCATTGATCATAGGCTGCGTTCTTTTTGGTACCCTGCAATGGGCCGCAGGGCAGACCGATATGGTTGCGGAGGCCCGCCAGCGGGATCTCGTCAAACTGATCGTCTCGAAGATGCAGGCTAGCGTTGCTCATGATCAGGAGAGCGCGACGGTCTGGGACGACGCTGTTCGTAAAACCGACGCGCGGGATCTGGAATGGCTCAAGTCAAACCTGGGCGATTGGATGCACACCTACTTCGGGCATGACGCAGCCATCGTACTTTCGGCCGACCATAGCCCGATCTATGAGTTCATTGCGCCCTCGGATAGCGCTTTGACGCCGGATGATCTCCGCGCCGCTTATACGCCGCTGGCGGATGCATTGCAGAAACGACTTGCCGCTGGCGACGCTGAAGGGGTCACGGACCAGGTGCTCTCAATCGGCGAAAGCGACCTTACATATGTAGGGCGGCGACCGGCGATCGTGAGCGTCAAGCCAATCGTCTCGGACACGGGCGACATCGAGCAACAGCCGGGGGAGCAAAATCTCCATGTCGCTGTGAGGTTCCTCGATCGAAGTTTCGTATCCGAGATCGGAAAGGACTACCAGTTTACCGAAATGCGGTTTTCGGATGAGGCTCCGACGGACGCCGAGCACTCATTCGTTCCATTGAAGTCTCGTTCGGGCACCGCTATCGGCTACTTCACCTGGCGCCAATTTCGTCCCGGTGCGAGTGTGATGGAAGCGACCCTGCCGGCGGTCGGCCTGGCCGCCGCTGCCATCTTCGTCGCGGCAAGCCTGTTCGGACGTGCGATCTGGAGACGTTCAGCACGCCTCGCCTCGAGTCGTGAGGAGCTCCAGCGTCTGGCTTCGCGCGATCCGCTGACTGGCCTTTCCAACCGCGCTCATTTCAGCACCGAACTCGCCGCCCGGCTTGGGGCGGCTTCCCAGAACCAGTGCCACTGCGTGCTGTTCATTGACCTCGACCGGTTCAAAGCGGTCAACGATACTTTCGGGCACCCGACGGGGGACAAGCTCATCTCACTCGTGGCCCAGCGCATGAATGAGATCATGCCGGCGGCGCTCATCGGCCGCATCGGAGGTGATGAATTCACCGTCCTGCTCGAAGAAGCCGACAGTCAAGTGGTCGACGCCGCTTGCGCACGGATCGTACAGCGTCTGCGAGAGCCTTTCGAGATCGATGGCGTCCATATTGTCATTGGTGCAAGTGTCGGAGCTGCGCTTGCTACCGGCCCCGCGGATCCGTCGGGACTCACCCGTCAGGCCGACATAGCTCTCTATCACGCAAAGGCTGCGGGTCGGAATACCTTCGCGATATTCGGAGGCCATATGGACGAACTCCTGCGCAGGCGTCGGAAGCTTGAACACGACCTTCGATTGGCGCTCGAGACGAAGTCCCAGATCGAGACCTTTTATCAGCCGGTATATTCGGCGGAGCACAAGAGCCTGTCATCCATGGAAGCGCTTGCTCGCTGGAAGCATCCTGAAGAAGGTTTCATCGGTCCCGACATCTTCATCCCCATTGCCGAGGAAATCGGCCTGATCCAGGAGGTCGGCGCCATGGTGCTCGAAGATGCTTGCAGTGTCATGGCGGACCTTCCTTCCATCTCCATGGCAATCAACGCGTCGACGCTGGAACTCTGTTCCGACGGTTATCCACTTCGTGTCTTGTCCAGATTGGCGAAATGGAACATCGATCCAAAGAGGCTGGAGATAGAAATCACCGAGTCCTTGGCTTTTGTTGGAGAAGCACACAGCGATCGGAACATTGCTATGCTCCGAAATGCGGGTGTGCGCATCGCCATCGACGATTTCGGGACGGGTCACTCATCCTTCTCGAGAGTGCAGAATGTCATGATCGACAGGATTAAGATCGACAAGTCGTTCATCGATGCAGTGCAGGGTGAGAGCAGGCCGCTCATCGAGGCGATGATCAATATGGCCCGAGCGAAAGGTCTTAAGACCACGGCTGAAGGAGTGGAAACGGACGAACAGAGCAACGCTTTAGTGGCCCTTGGGTGCGACAGCCTCCAAGGTTTCCTGATCTCCCGGCCTCTTGCGCGCTCGGCCATCATCGATTTGTTCAACGGAACTGGGAAGCGAACATTCACTGCTTGAAGCGGGAAGGGCAATCTGGTCAGTGGATGACGGCAATCACGAGAATTCCGGCTTCCTCCGCCGCGCGAATGAGCGCGGCACGCGCTGTCTTTGCGGGGATATTGCCTTGAATGGCATCCAGGCAGATTTTTACGGCCGCAATGTATTCCTTGCCGTCGTCTGTCGGCCAAGCGGCGACGAGGGCCTCGGCAACCTCGCCAAGTGATCGGATGGCGGCCCTTTACTCCCACGAGGCGACGACCGACATGATCGATAACGCTTCACCAGGGAGGTTCTGACTGGAGACAGCAACATCGCTAAAACCTCCCTGGTGTCCTTTCAACAAGGAAGAGGGAAATCTATGCCACATGCCGTCGCGGGGAAGAGGGACTTAGGTCGCACTGGCGACGCCGCCACCTGCTTCTCATATTAGGTCTGAGGTAACATGACGGTCCGTGGAGGGACGGAACAGGAGGACGATATGAAGTTCGGCTCCGACAACACCAACCATGAAGAACGCTGCTCCCAAGGCCATAGTTCGGCCTCGACAATCGCGACGATCAAAGCGGCGCTTTCCGCTGATCAGAATATCGACAGCAGTGCCATCGAGATCAGGATGCTCGGCCCGGTGGTCCTGCTCGAAGGCTACATAACAAATGCCGCAGACCGCGAGAAAGCCATCTCGCTTGCGGGGATGATCGTCGGCCACGAGAACGTCCAGGATCGCATGCTGAGCCGCTTCCCCACGCAGTAGCGAGAGGCAATTCAGGGGCTAGGACCAAAGTCCGGCGCAACCCCGGTAGGAAGTCCCGGTACTGGAACACTTCCTCCACTCGACGGTTTCGCTCTGCAGCGGAACCAACCGCATCCAAGGAGGAAACATATGATTATCAAAGTTGTAGGTATTGCTGCGGGTGTCCTGTTGGCATCGACATCCGCTTTTGCCCAGCAGTCGACTGTGACAGGCGCCGTTGGTGGCGCTGCAACGGGTGCGATTGTCGGCGGCCCGGTGGGTGCGGCTGTCGGCGGCATTGTTGGCGGCGTGGCAGGCAGCGTCATTGATCCGCCGCCCCAGCAGGTTGTGACTTATGTTCAGCAGGCTCCGGCCCCGACCGAACGCGTCGTGGTGAAGGAGAAGGTCGTCGTCGGCCAGCCCCTGCCGGAGACCGTCGTCGTTACCGCCAATTCCCGATGATCCGAAATATGCATATGCGATCGTCAACGATCAGCGGGTAATCGTCGAACCTTCCTCGCGGAAGGTCATCCAGGTCATCCAGTGAGCGACGGGCGGCTCACGCCGCCCCTTTCAAGCATGAGGGTACGTCTGCACTGCACAGAATGTGCGGGCGTCGTGTGCCCAACCACGGAGATTGATCATGAAAAGCAACCATCTCGCCATGCTCATGGCAGCTCTGTCCCTGAGCGTGTCGCCGCTTGCCACACTCCCGGCCGAAGCCCAGCAGGACACCAAGAGTAGTGGCCAGGCCCAGTCCGGCACGGAAGCTGGCTCGCAGGCGGGCTCGGCCAAGACTGGCACCGACTGCACCCCCGATGCTTCCGGAGCCTGCCCAGGCAAGGGCCAGTCATCGCAGCAGAAATCCGGCCAGGGCTCGGACATGAAAAAGAGTGCCGAGCAGCCTTCGACCGATGGCGCGACGAGCGGTGCGTCCGGCAAGACTTCGACAGAAACCAAGCCTGCATCGAAGGACGCCAGCGGTGGCACCACGACAGAACAGAAGCCCGCCGCCAAGTCCGGCACCACGGATAACTCCGGCTCATCCACCACAGGCACGAAGAGCACTACCGAAAGCGGCGATGCGTCCAAGCGGTCCACCGATCAAAATACGACGACCACAAACAAAAGTTCGTCCGAAACCAACAACAACACCACGACGAACAACCAAACTACCAAGACCAACGTCAGCATCTCGGTCGAGCAGCAGACCGAAATTCGAACGGTGGTGAAGGAGGTTCACGTTGCTCCTGTGAAGGAAGTCGACTTCACGGTTTCCGTCGGAACGAAAATCCCGAAGAAGGTCCGGCTGGAACGGTTGCCGACGCGCATCGTGAAGATCGTTCCGCAGTATGAAGGCTACCGCTTCTTCATCCTCGCGGATGGCAGGATCGTCATCGTCGATCCCGATGCTCTCACGATCGTCTACATCATCGAGGCCTAACTCGCGTTTCCCGGCGGTGTCTTATGCGCCGCCGGGCCGCAGGAGCAATCAATGATCTACCATGAAGATAAGCCGTCCGGCCTCGCGTTTCCCATCATCGTCATCCTGATTGCCATGGTCGCAATTGTCGGCAGCCTGGCACTGTCATCAGG
>Ga0123341_1002491_pt1 | contig 15204 bp, 8 predicted proteins | sample Turbeapinknodule_FD_89959 | JGI IMG/M metagenome (GOLD analysis project Ga0123341, IMG submission 89959) | Root nodule microbial communities of legume samples collected from Mexico - Turtle bean Mexico pink nodule | ecosystem: Host-associated > Plants > Roots > Nodule | place: Mexico: Nepantla... | reverse complement strand
TTTGACCGAGTCAACTTCGGGTTTACTCAAAAACGAGTTTACTCCCGAGTTGACTCGCCAACCTTCACCTGACTCTTAAACTCGTAAGGGTTTACGAGTTAACCCTAGAGTTTGATAACCTTGCTTTCCTTGCCACTTTGCCTCGCTTGCCAGTTTCTAATAGTTGAGAATTGAAGACATGCTTCTCATGCTAGCTTGTGTGCAACCCTTGCTTATCTTGGCCGAGAATCCACATAAACTTGGGCCTTGATTGAATGTGCTCAATTGAGTTGAGGCCCAATTATCAATCCCAATCTTCAATTATAATTTAAAAATACAATTAAAAGAAAGTAAACAAATTCTAAAACCTGAGTCCTAGAAATACTAAAATAAGAAAACAGAATTATTTTTATGAGCCAGACGGTTCTTGTCTCTTGTCAGGCTTTATGTAATCTTCCTATGACTTTCTTTATCTTTTTCTTCTTGATTAATACACTCATCCCAATATCCTGAAACTTGGGTATTAACAATCCACATCGAGGTTCCTTTATCAATGTGAATCACAACATTCCATTGATCAATGTGAGAAGCTGCATGAATTTACTAAAAACTCCAACTACAAAAGAGATGTCAAACGTAGTATAGTGAGGTAAATGAGTTTCTCATCCAGTCTCCTATATCTTTTTGGATCTTAGAAAGGTTCACCTTGTCCAGCCACTAACTTTTGATTTGGATCCATAAGACTACCAACAAGTTGACATTCAATTCAACCATGCCTGCTTCGTTCAAAATATCAGAAGCATATATCTTGTGAGATAATGGTGCCTTCCTTTGACTGTTCTCCTCAATACCATGAAAGTACTTTAGGCAACGAAGAACTCAAGTTTGGAAGTGACTAAACAAGTGTTTTTTTTAGTTAGGAGATTTTAGAAGCATCATTTCCTAAAGTCACTGTCATCCCACATGGACCATTAGGTAGACACACTTCCAAGGGGAAGTATGACTATAAAACATTGAATGATTTGCTTCACTGTGATGCAATACAAAAGTGAACATTAGTTTGTGCCTCTCCTGTCTGTCTGAGTAGGCATTTAACTTCAACCTTGTAAAAATCTTCTGTTTAACTGAACTTTAGTTTCCTCCCCTTTGCAGATATGTCCAGTCATTGCATAGCTTACATAGCGCAATCAGTTCACAACTTGTAGCTGCAGAAAATCTCTCGGATTGCCTTTCAAAACAAATGTCAGCGTTGAGTTTAAGGTCTCAAACTGAGGAAAGAAAGAATTTGAAGGAGCTATTTGAAACAATAGGAATTCCGTATGAAGCAGCTTTTGGCTCACCAGACATGAAATGTTTTATGAAGACTCCTCCTAGTAAGAAGATTGTGTTTTCTGATTTGACAGCTAATAAAGATCAATCTAGGAGAAATCAAACCAGTGCAACTAAGAGTTATGAACCAGAAACGGCAAGGAGGAGGAGAGACTCACTTGACCAGGTATTAATGTGTTAGTTGCTTATGTATTAATTCAGTTGATCAATACCAATATGGCACATATTTAAGCAAACTAATTTGTTTGTGCTGTTTAGTTGGTTGCTTGAATAAAAGTTATGATAATATCTTTCTATTTTTTTGTCTGCATCTGTTGATTATCATTAGCCAATGGAATCTCAAGCTTGATTATAATAACCATGTTCTAAATATTTGTGCTAGTACATTTGAATTTTTGTGCGTACATTTTTTATTTGAAACAGTCCATCTGTCTAGTGATTTGAATGTGAGCATTTGACATTTGTATAAATAAAATCGAGGGAGTGAGTGAACTAGAGTGTTTATGAGAGGTGATATAAAAATACTGCTACCAGAAAATAGTGGTGGGAAATGTAACGTGTAAGGACCCTAGAAATTATCATAAGTATAATTAGGAACTTTATCGTCCTGTATGTAGTTGTTCTGATATATTGCTTTGATTAATGATTGTGACTTGTGACCTCTACCGACTTTGGTGCAGAGTTGGACCTGTTTTGAACCTCCTAAGACCACCGTTAAGAGGATGCTACTGCAAGAACTTCAGAAACTTAATAGGAATGAATCATTATATTCAATGAATAAAGAAAAAAAAGTTTCCACTCTCGAGGGATCTGCTCCTCGTCAGACAGATGCTAGAATTCCTTCAATTGTATTCCCTTCTTCTAAAATGCAAGGTGAGCTGCAATCAATTGTTGGCCTGGTTGATAGCTTATAGCTTAAGTTTCTGACACTTATCTTTGTCATGAATATACTTGCAGCAAGCGTTCTGGATTCTCATCTTGAACTTGAAGAGGTCTCAGAAAAATCAAAGGCATTTATACCTGCTGACAGCCTCCGAGCAACCACTCAAGTTTCAGAGTCTACATCAAGTGTTGTGCCAAAAAGTAAGACTTTATTCATACCCTCACAGTCTGCATTCCATTTGTCACCAACAATGGTGCATGGTGGTTATTCCACAGAAACTAAAGATTTGGCTACTGAAAAGTCAACTGTTCAAAAGTTTGATTTAGTCTCAAATAGTGAAAATAAGCCTACCCTGCATTGGAAAATTGCTCAAAAATCCCCAATACCTATCTATTCAACCACAGAAACACCTTCAATGCAGATTATATCCAGTGAAATACCCATTACAAATAATAAAATGACTATTGCTACGAGTTCCACAACCGTAGACAAACCTTCTAGTGCGTTTACTCCCGAGTCTTGGAGAAAAGTCTTCCCGTCATCTGAGTCACAGTCATCCACTATTTCTGCATCGTCACCCTTCCTGGGAAAAGTTACTGACTTCCATGCTGATAAAAGCTTGCCCAAGGAAAATGTTCCTGCAGTCCCCACATTTGGTGGTTCATTTAAATCTGTGTTATCTTCGACTGCTAAGACATCATCCTCTCCACCACCATCATCTGTCTCATCTGCAGCAGTGCCTCCAGTAGCAGTGTCAGTGACATCAAACAGCTTGACTAGTTTGAACACCAGTACGGATTCAAATAATGCCATGTCATCATCTTCATCAGCTTTTATTCACTTTTCTAATCAGAGACCTAAAGACACAGTGTCATCCTTACCTAACCCACCTGGCTTGAAGTTTGCCTTAGGGTCACTTAAGTCAGAGATTCAACCAGCTTCCGTACCTAAATCAGATATTCAACCAGCTTCTCTACCTAATTCAGATATTCAACCACCCTCTCTACCTAAATCAGATATTCAACCAGCTTCTCTACCTAAATCAGATATTCAACCAGCTGCTGTGTCTAATTCAAAGACTGATTCAGATGCTGCTGCAGAAGTAATCACTAGACCAAATGAACCCATAAATAATGCATCTGAATTGAAGCTTGGACCAACAAGCAGTCCTATCGATCAATCTTCCAACAATATAACAAGTTTTGATCTCAATGCTGTCCCAGTTTCTCAAGCTGCACGTCCTTCTGATGCTCCTTTGCAGTTTTCAACTTCTTTCCTTTCCTCTGCTAGTGTTTCAAGTGGGAAAAATGAGGGTTTGGAAGTTGGAATTTCACATGAGGATGAGATGGAGGAAGAAGCTCCCGAGACAAGTAACAACACGGGTGAACTTAGTTTGGGAAGCTTTGGCGGGTTTGGGATTAGCTCAAACCCTAACCCATCAATGCCTAAGTCAAATCCTTTTGGGGGTTCATTTAATAATGTAGCGACTAGTTCATCAAGCTCTACAGTTACATTCTCTGTTCCTAGTGGAGAGTTGTTTAAACCAGCATCTTTTACTTTCTCAAACCCTCAGTCATCTGCGCAATCCCAGACAACAAATTCAGGTGCATTCTCTGGTGGCTTCAATGCTGTGGCAGCTGCTCAAGCCCCTCCTAGTGGGTTTGGGAAGCCAGCACAAATTGGATTAGGGCAACGGGTTCTTGGATCAGTACTGGGTGGTTTCGGACAATCAAGACAGCTTGGTAGTGGTTTACCTGGAAGTGGTTTCTCCCCTCCCAGTGGTTTTGGTGGATTTGCGGGAAGTAGTTCCACTAGTGCCTTCTCAAACACTCCCGTTGGTGGAGGGTTTGCTGGCATAGCATCAACAGGTGGAGGCTTTGCTGGTGTTGCATCCACTGGTAGTGCATTTTCTGGTGGTGGATTTGCCGGTGCTGCTGCCCCTGGTGGTGGTTTTGGTGCTGCTGCCCCTGGGGGTGGCTTTGGTGCTGCTGCCCCTGGAGGTGGTTTTGGTGCTGCTGCCCCTGGGGGTGGTTTTGGTGCTGTTTCTTCTAATGGAGGATTTGCTGGAGCTGGTTCAGGTGGTGGTTTTGGACCATTTAGCAGCCAAGGGAATGGTGGGTTTGGTGCAGTTGGCGGCAATAAGCCACCTGAGCTCTTCACACAGATGAGAAAGTAGTCCAAGGTGACTGGAAAGCTCAAGTAGAGTTTATATTCTGAAACTTGAAAAGTAATTACAGCCGAACTGAACATAAAGAAACGGTATAATTTTAATGACGAACAATTGTCTTCTAACTTTTCCTGAGAAATGTATGAAATTTGTGGTCAAGAAGGTTATGGTATGGTGTTCTGTTTTGAAGTGATAACTGAAGGAAAACTTGTTTTTAAATGTTTAGAAATTGAAAAAAATAACCACCTCGATTTAACTAGTCAAAAGCATATGAAATTTTGGATTGATAATGTTGAGATGTAATGAGCAAATGTAACAGTTGGAGTTCATAACATTTAATAAAAAAATTATTTAAACTTTTAAAATTCTTTATTTTTAAAAAAAAATCTATATAAGCTAGTTCCTTTTCTTGTAATTTTATGTATAACGTTAATGGTAAACACAAGTGTCCTTACTTCATATTTATAAAATAAACTTAAATTTTCTTCACCCTTCCACTTCATCTTCTTCTTCCGCCATGCACCTCCAATTTGAATTTGGTGCATTCTCTTTATGTTTGTATGTGAGAGACTTTGTAGGAATAGTTTATATGAAGAATCATCTTCGACCTTGTTGTCTCGTTGTGCCGTTGGACGAGATTTATGTTTTGAATTTATTTTCTTTATTGTTGTTGCTGCTGGTTTATTTCAAATTGGATGATCCAGGACGTGCAAAACTTATTTTGAAACTTTATATACATTTCAGAATATACAAATATGAATGTATAATATACAATATAAAATGTATTAATATATTGTTTAATATAAAATGTATATTTCAAAATATATAATATATAATCTAGAATGTATTAATATATTATGTAATGTGATTTTAGAATGTATTTCGAGATTAAAAATAGAAAATTGTGTTCCAGAATATTATTCAGAATATAAATTATATTTCAGTACAATAAAAAAATATAAAATATGATTATTTTTTATGCATGAGTCACTTTCCATTTCACACTTGTCATTTAAGTAAATGGATCTTATGGATCTAATGGATGTAAATAGTAAATTGAAAAAGGCAATTGCTTCCTGACTGGTCAATTATGACCGGCACTCGACGACGAATTTTTAAAATTCTCATTGTGTTTTTTTCTTCTTCATTTTGAAAAATAGTGTATGGTGAGGTTGAGGAAGTTCATTGTTGTGGTGAAGTTTTGCTTTTAGCTTTAGAAGAACAAATGAAAAATCTCATAGAAGCCAAGTGTCATAACTATCTAACACTAATATGGATATTAATATCCGCAGAATAACAAATTTCGGATAAAAATATCTGCAAGTCAAAAGTTCATTACGGATAAAAATATCCAGAAGACAATAATGAACTACGGATAAAAATATCCAAAATTCAATAATGAACTACGGATATAAATATTTGGAAGGCAATACTCAACTACGGATAAAAATATTCGAAAGTCATGTCAGTGTACCTTGACTTCTTCGACGATGGTTCCTTCTCCGACTTTCGAAGCTGACTGTGGCGGCTGCTGCTCTGCCTGCGATGATGAAGGTCACTGACAGTGAAGCAATGAAGCAAACGAACGGAGACGAAGGTGGCTGACTGTGATGGTTGCCTGGTTCACGCACAAATGGAGAAGAAGAAGAAGAGGGTTGGGTGCAGATCACACTTAAGGTATTTTCAAATTCATTAAGGGTAGTTTAGTCTTTTTTTATATGCAATTGGGTGTCAGTATAAAATGATCGGGTGCAGGGAGAATCAGCCATTGAAAAAATATATGACTAAACTTAGCAGAGTTTAGTATTTGGACGAGTTGTGAAAAAAGTTGAAATTGTATTACTAGCCTTTGTCACATAACATGTTTTTATAATTGATGCATCAACTTTTATTGGTTGGTTCATTCATGGTTAGTTTCTTGAGCTTCATGCTAAAAAGCAAAAAAAGTTGAATAAATTTAGGTTCTTCTGGAAGACTTGATTATTTATTTATTTATTTATTTTATTTTTTTAATTTTTAGCTTAGGGCATCATTTTGTACTATTTTTTTTGTCACAGAATTATGTGAATTCTTTGGGGATAATGTTGATGGGAATTAACTATTGGAAGACAATTTCTTCTAGCTAAAATACACTCACAAATAAAAACTTAAAATTTAAATAAAAACACACAATAAATTTAATATGTTTCCACATCTCAAGACATAGTAGAAATTGTAAACATTCTCATACAATTTTTCTAGTAAAATCTGCAAACCTTCTCATGCAATTTTTTTGAAAAAAAGTTATAAATCGTTTTATGACATGCAATTATCCAAGTCTTTATACATTCAAGAGACTTATTGAGATTCAAGAGACTTATTGAGTTCTGATGACAATTTTATATCAACTCTTCATTTTTTATAGTAATTTTTTATTTTTTTATTATTTATATTACTCAATGTAGTTCTTTAATGAATATTCATTAACGTTAACATATCCTCTATTCACCAAAAATCTCACATAAAGAAAGTAACTCTACAACAAAGCTTCAAAATCAACCATTCTTCTTCTTCTTTGTGCTTTGAAATGAACATTTCACATTTTGGCAACAAATTTGCTTGAACCATTATCGCTATTGGTGACTTGGAGATATTCCTTGACGATGACTCGTAAGTCATTGTTGCTGGATGCTCACCAATACACAAGGTGGAATTCATGACTAACACCACCCCCGAGCAAAGGTAGATCCCACCATATATGCATCAACAAAGTTATTGCACAAATATATCACTAACCTCTCCAAAGATGCAATACACAATGTTGATTTTTCTCATGTCTAACCGCTCTTCTTCCTTCCTTGTTAGAACCTCGACTCTAATGTGAGTATTAAATCACACAATAGAAAAATAATTTATTCTAGCGAAAATCCACTCACAAATAAGAGTATACACTACAAGATAAAAAAATCATGAAATAGAAACTAACTTTTAGAGACCAAAATAATTAGTTGGTTTCTAAATTAGTTTCTATTATTATTAAATAATTTTTAAATTGTTATTTAATTAGTAATCAAAGTTTTAACTATCAATTATTTAGTTTCTAAATTTGGTAGCAAAAACCTTGGTTGCTAATTAGATACCAATTTAGAAACTATTTAAGGAAACTAATTTAGAAACCAATTTGTTTTTTAGTTTCTAAAATGATTTTTAATTTAGTTACTATTGTAAATAATTATTTTGGTCTCTAAAAATTGATTTTTATTTCATGATTTTTTCCAGTGATAACTTAAATAATAAACACAATAAATTTAATGTGCTACGTCTATGAATATTAAAAAAATTATTATTGCTCAACATGTAGAGTTTTTGGAAAAAAACTACAAACATTATACAATTCTTTTGAAAAAAATTGCAAACATTCTTATGTAGTTTTTTTATGGAAAAAAACTATGAATCTTCTCATGCAATTTTTTACAAAAATTACAAACATTTTCATGATTCACACAACTATGTAAGTCTCTCCTAAAGAGACTTGTTGAGTTGTGATGACAACTTTCATATCAATTCTTCATTTTTATAATATTTTTTTATTTTTCATATTACTTAATATGACATTTTAGTAAATATAGTAAATCTATCAAGGCATAGAAAGTGTAATTCAAGTAAATTTATAGTTTTTGAATTACAGATAAACTTAATATCTACTATCACCATCTTTTTTATTAAGATGCATAATAAACAACTGAAAATGAGTAAATCTATGTTTTTTTTTTGAGTTACAGATAAACTTAATGTCTTGAAAGATTTACACTCGAAGAACAACTCTGACATTACGTTGCTTTAATGGTGAAATATATATAATATGCAATGTATTTTGAAGCAGTTTGCATAAAAGTAACATTTTCCTATTTATATTCTCATTCTTCGTTTTCTCTGCTAAATAATAATTAAATATTTAGTTACATCTCATACATGAGCAGTGATACGTTGATACGTATCCAGTAAAAACATCCACTTCATAATTTAATAAAATAATATTTTAATAATATTTAATTTATTTTTTAATTTAAAATATTATTTATTATAAGAAGTTGGTAAGTTGCTATTTTTTATTATTTACTTTATCAAACAAATTTTATTATTTTGTATATATGAGAGAAAATTGAAACCCTGTACGAAAATCATGTCCAAATTCATTTATATGAACACTTGCTTCAATCCTGTCCAGATTCATAAACATTCTTTCTACTTTCATTTCATTCACTTCAACCATTTTCTTTTCCAATCTCTTTCACTTCATTTTCTTCTTCACTTCTGCTTTCAACCAATCTCATTCTTCCACGGATCAATAGTTTTACTAAAAATTGTTCAACAAGTTTGTTCATAATTATTATTATAAAAAATAACTAAATAAAAAATAATTTTTAATATAAAAGATTATTAATATTATATTAATTAAATTATATTATTTTATATATTAATAATATTCATTAGTTTTATATGAAAACTTTTATATAAAAAAATATTAATAATATTATTAATATATAAAGTAATTATCATCAACTTATAAGTCATAGACTAAATTATATTTTCTTTAATTACTCCTATTTTTCTACTTTTTATTCATTCAATAACTTCAAGAATAAGTATAATACTTTTAAATGTAAAAAATTGTCAGTATGATATTTTCAAAATATATAAAAGATTAGATAAGATTTAAAAATAAATGAAATGTTAATTAGTGTATGTAAAAAAATCCCTCAGCAATAATTTAGTCTACATGATATATACAACACATTCATAGGGTAATTTTTGAATTAACCATGTTTTTTACTTTAAGATATTTGCAGGTAATTAAATAATTTTTCTGTTCCAAAACAATTAAATAATTTATTGTGTTAATATAACTATCACATATATTTTTAATATTATTGTTGTAAAATTATATTATTTTATACTTTTAATATTATTCTCAAATATATTTTTAAAATTATATTATTTTAATATAATAAAATGTAAATACACATTCATGAAAGCATATGTACTTTCGTTAGTAAATCATAAAATTATTGTGAAAAATAAAAATTGTTTTCCAAATATTTAATACACTATATATCAATGTTAGAAATTCAAAAAAGTAGTCAAGTTAGATCTACATATTTACAATAATTACAATTAATTTTAAAATAAATATGTCATACAATGTTGACATTTTTTTTTATCAATTTCATTATAATACATTTCCTTTTGCATAGCTAATTATTTTTTATGATTTGCATATATGGCACGTGGAATATTGTGGGAGCACATGCTTGACCGAGACATACCATGTTATGTTACAATTAACATTATTGGAGGGAGAATATGTCATACATAACAAAATATATATATACTAATGGATCTTATTCACCATGATCTCCAACCACACACATCATCTTTTTACATACCATGTTTGTGACAAAGAACTTTTGTTTGAACTTGTTTGCACTCATTAAGTATGAAAGCAACTTCTTACACATGTTTTTCTTCTATTATTAAATACCTTATCATTAAATAGATCTAGTGGAAGAATAAATTTGTCATTTGGATTAACTATTTGATTTGATATATAAAAGGGTAATAAAATATGGGTTAAATATATTTTTTTTCTATATTAAAAATTGATTTTTGTTTTTATTTTTAAATTTTAAACCATCAAAATACTTATCTATACCTATATAAAGGAGATTCCTCATTATAACTGTTGTTTAATGTAAATAATTTTTTTCGATTTTACCCTTATTTAGTATATCTCATCTTATTAATACAATAAAGTATTTTGTCATTTCATATGAATTACTTAAAAAATAAAATTATTTTTTAAATTAATATTAATATATGGTTTTTATTTGACTTTCACACTCTTTCATTAATTCCTTATTTTAAGGTAACAACAGAAAGAAAGAGAGAACATACTCTTACGCATTTCCACACCAAATCTCATATATCAAATAAAATAACCTTCATTTTCAATCACTCTCTGCACTCCGTTTTTTACTTTTCAATTTTGACTTATCTAAAATTATTTATGTATATTAAATTTGTATTATCATAAAAATTGAGTAAAAGAGGAAAATGTAGATACACAAGCGCAGTTGCGTCTATGTTTCCGCTAGTAAAAATAATTGGAATTGGTCATTCTGTATGTGAAATGATTGTTAAATTTTTTCAAATTTTTTTATTATTTTGATTACTATCTATTATGACTACTTGTAATAGGTTAATGAAGCAAAATCTCAAATTGAATATATTTCATATTCAAAAAGATATATTCCAATGTCATTATAAGCATTTGAATTGTTAAAATTTGAATCGAAGAGAAAAATCAATTTTGTATTATAATATAAAAAACAAAAATATATTTATTCTTAAAATAACATATGGTTTCATCTTTAAGAAGAATGAATCTTATTTATAGAGTAGAATAAAATTTACAATTTTGCACAATAAGTTGGAGCTAGAAATTGCCTATATTGTTTTTTGTAATATGGTAAATAATGATAAAACAACTATAAATATCTAGTACGAATTTTATCAAATGAAAAATGAAGCAATTTCTTAGTACTATGATAGTAACCACGAGTGCAATGACTCATAAGTTCATGCTATCTATTATTTTTTTATTAAAAAATAATTATGCTTAAGAAAATTATGAGTTTCTATTAAGCATGTTCTAAGAACATGTGTTTTATCATCTTTTAAATAATAAATATTAAAATTTCAAGTTATATTCATAAAGATATAATTAAAACTTTTACTTTTTAGTTACTTATTTTTTAAAATCTCTTTTAGAATATTTGAATTTCTTTAATATTTTTTTTATAGTTTTCTAAAGTGACTTCTTATCACTTTCTCAATAAGATTTTAGTAATTAATACTAAGTATAGATAATTTTTCCTAAGCTACATTTGAATTAAGGAGAAATAAATATATTAAATGGAAAAATAGTATGAAAACTTATAGTGACTTAGTTTGAGTGAATATTTTGTTTATTGAATGAGTACAGTTTTCGTTGAACGACTAAAATTTTGTTGGACAAATAGAATGATGGTTGGACGATTTGTAACAAGTGTTTAATTTGCTATGTGAGCAAAGTGTTGACTTAACAAGATAATATTTTCTAAACTTTGAAAATATATTTTAAATGTTTCTAAAAGTTAATATTGTTTATCTCTTTCAGTATATTTTTATATTTGTCAATATATTGTATTTCAATGTTATTATAATGTAATGGAAGATTAATTGTAATTTTGTAACATTTAAATTGAGTTAGATGTATACATATGAATAGAAATTTATGATATGACATGTTGTATGTGGTGAACGTGGTTATTTTTAGGGAATGAATACTATGGTGAGATGTTTAGGTTATATTAAATTTGGGATTTTGAAGGAGACGATCATGACTCTACTAATTTTGGACTCACATAAAGGAAAATATTAGGTGGTGAAAGTTGGAAGAGGTTCTTATAACAGAGTATGTGGTGTGAAAAAGAACTATGTTAGTAGATCATAGGAATTTATCATGTCATATAAGCGGACCGATTTCCTATTATAGAGTTTTGTTGTGGTGACAACTTAGTGAAAGTAATATGATAGACGCACTCAAGGGTTTGTGATACATTACATTAGTAGCTTATAAGTTATAACATGAGATGTAGCATGTTGGTTAAAATATATACACTTGATTTCTAATATATATTTAAATAAATGAATCTAAATTGTATCAATTAAAGTATGTGGATGAGATGTGAATATAATATGTGTGTAAAATTTAATATATACATATACGAAAAAGTTTTTAAAATCCTATAGTTACCTTACTTTGTGATTGTGTTATTTATCAATTATGATGATTGTGTTACCATAATATTAATTATTTTTCAAAATTAATTAATACACAATTTGAATTAAACAAGAAAATTATTGCTATCTCAAAATTAATTAATACACAATTTGAATTAAACACGAAAATTATTGCTATCAACATTTTTAATAAAAGAAATGTTGCTAAAATATTTCAATTTGCTTATATATTTAAAAAGTTTCCACATATACGCTTCAATTTCAAATGTTGGAAAAAAAAATAAAAATGATGCTATTTACTTGACAAACTAATGTTTTTTATTTACAGTAATTTTCAAATTAATTTAACTTCCAAATGTTATAATAATAAAATGACTTTTAGTGTACATTTTAATTTCTGAATAATCGAAATAAAATTTTATATTTTACTTAAAAAGTACAAATTATTATGTTTAATGTTAAAATTAAATTTTAAATTTTATTGAAAAATATGAGAAATAATGCATATATTGTGTATCTAGAATTTATTATTATATATTTTTATATCTGGGCTTATCTACACTTTTACAAGATTTTACTGGCAAATTCTTCTTGCACCTATGGTTTCATCCTGCATTCTATGAGGTGGTGAAATTATTATTTTATCCTTAAAAAAATAAACCCTAACAATACCCCTTTTCATCTTCTCACCTGCAACTCACTCTCTAACTCAATCCTCAACTCTTTGCAACTTTCTCAATCTCTCTTCATCATTATAATCAAACATTCCTCTAAAATCAACACAAAAATCATTCAACTATTTTCAAGAACAAACTATTGAATCTTATAATTTGATGTGGGAGAAACAGTTTTTTTTATCAACAATATAAAATAAAATAAATAAATAAATAAAAATCACTTGATGAGTGATCTAATCCTTGTACAAACCATACAGAAAAGAACAACATCTCCTCTAGACACTTATCATTAACTTCCTACTAGGACAAAAACTAAAACAAAAATACAGGCCAGCAAAGATCAAAACAACAAGTTCAGGAATAGACTAACACTTCATCCCAACCTTCTAAAAATCCTTAAAATTCAAAATCTCTTGATCAAATACATACAAACCAAAGAATCAAGACACCAATCTGAATAAGAAAAACAAACGAAAGCCAAAAGTCATGCTCATCGTCAAGCAAAAGCCAAAAGTCAATCTTGAATCCTAGAGACCAATCATGAAATCTCATCCTTCACACGCAATAATTTATTGGCTAAACCATCTAAAATACACAAATTTATTGGGGACAATAACCTTATAAAATACTCATGCAAGATTACCTTATCTAAAATATAGAATTTGTATTCTTCATTATGTAATCATAATATAAAATTTGTATTATGAATTGCGGAACTTGAAATACAAATTTCTTATTCTATTACACAATCAAAACACAAATTTGTATTCTACATTATGTAATCCGAAATACAAATTTTGTGTTATGAATCTAAAATGCATAAAAACATAAATGTTAACTTCTAGATTCATAGAAACATATATCTATATTGAAGTCTTCACATCCCACATTATGATATTAAAAAAATGTCAATTAAAAAAAAAGTAATTTTGATTTTGATTTAAGTGTGGGGGTACAGTAGGAAAACATTGAGTTATAGAATTTTTTTTGTCAAATTTACTATTTCTTTAAAACGACATGACTAGAGTGTGGAAAATATATCATGTTGGCCATAATTTTCCTATTCTACCCTCCCTCCTCTCAGTCCACGCATTTTAGCGTTAATCACTGACAATTTCCACATGTTCACAAGTTTTAGAATTTGACAAGTTTAATGAGATGAGAAAGTTATTATTATCTCAATTATTAATTCAACTGTGTTTTGGTGAGGCGAAGTTTCCTTTAAGCTTTTGAAGATTTTTATGCAAATTAAGCTCTTTCTCATATTGGACTTATTATTGATTAGATAATAAACAACTATCAGGTAAGTGGAGAGTTTAATCAAATTCTTGACTCTACTTTAATATGGTCAACATGATATTTAATTTTTAATTAATTGTGTGAATTATTGAGTTATAAGATTATTGGTAAATTAACGAGATTCAGAATTACTTAAATAAGGGGTATTCTGTTGTTTTATTTTGATTTAAGTCTTGATAGTGTGCACATTGATTAGTAGATGAATTTTGTTGGTTTGAATTAGGTTGTAGTTGTGAATATTTTCGATTTTGATGAGAAATCTTCATATTTATAACACTTATTTTTTTCAAATTAGGTATAAAAAGAGGAGTGTAAAAATATATATTTGTCCTGTCTCCATCTTCTCATATTCTTTTTTTCTTAAATTACTAAAATATTTATATTTTATTAAGTAATTTAAAAAATTTATCCTCATTATTCTTATCATTATTTTCGTTTCATCTGAAATCCCTTATTTATTTCTTTTGCCACATATTTTTTTATTCTATTAAGTTTGACTTGTTTAATATTCACAAAATTATACAATTTTTTTTTATCTCTCAATTATTGTTAAACTTGTTTAATATTTAAAAAGTTTACTCGAATTAGTCATTTTACATCATATATATTTTTTTTTATGGTTTCGTTCAAATGATACATTTGTATTTCGTGGAACATAATTTATAATTTCAAATGTTTTATCATTAAATTCTTAAAATATATGTTTATTTAATATTCAAATCCTTGAAAATATCATATTTTTTTCTTATTTTTTTTAATAAAAAATATTTAATTTAATATTTAGAACATTAAAGAGACAAGTACCAGCATGATACTAATATACAGTGATGAGTTTTTAAAGAAAGATTCATCGAAAAGTTTAAATAACAATAAAACCTAAAACCTAAGTCAAATTCACATAAGGATTAACACACTACTACAAGAAAAAAAGTTTTAATAGAGGTTATTTAGTGGAGGTTAATATAACCTTAGGAATTGATTTAATTAATGGAGGTTTTTTCTAAAACCTCAACAAAATAACGGAGGTTTTTTAACCTTAGCTAAAT
>Ga0123341_1002490_pt1 | contig 15204 bp, 10 predicted proteins | sample Turbeapinknodule_FD_89959 | JGI IMG/M metagenome (GOLD analysis project Ga0123341, IMG submission 89959) | Root nodule microbial communities of legume samples collected from Mexico - Turtle bean Mexico pink nodule | ecosystem: Host-associated > Plants > Roots > Nodule | place: Mexico: Nepantla... | reverse complement strand
TATATATATAAATTAAAATGTGAATGTGAAAAATAAAATTTTCTTTTAAAATGTTATTTTAATTTATTTAAATACAACTACTAATTTAAATTCAAATCCATTGAACTCAAATCAAGTGGAGTGTCGTTCCTTTCAAATCCAATTGAAAAGTCCAAATTTGCTAGAAAAAATTGAGAGAGGACACTCCTTATCTTGTGAGAAAGTTAGTAAGACCAATAAAATAAATGCAAGAACCCCACAAGCCTTTGCAAGTTGAAACAACTATAAATGGTAAAGTTAAAATGAGTTGTCTTTCTTTGGATGTTGTGCAATCATAGCATAGCATGTGGTGTCTCAATCAAAATGTTAATGACCACGTTATATAGTGTGATTTAAGTTTATTTATTACTTCAACTTTTTATTCAAAACTATTGTTAAGCATGATATAGGTGCAAAAGGAGTTATCTTTCAGAACCCATGTGTGTGATATTGCTCAAACCATCTTAAAATTCAAAGTTTTCATGTAAATTTCATAGTTATGCGAAAAAAACCACCAATTTCATAGTTATGTGAAAAAACCATCAGAAAGGTTATTGAAGGGTGGAAAACAGATGCACTCGAAAAACGTGATGACATTTTTTAAATTAAATTTATTTACAAATACGACTACAGGGAACAGTCGCACTCGTATTTGGTTTACAAGTACGACAAGTAAAGTTGCACTCGTAAATCAAGCGCTTTGATTTACAATTACGACTATTTATATTAACCGCTCTTGTTTAGTCTCTCTGCACTAGTGAACCATGTGGGATGGGGTGAAACATGATAAATTAATACTAATGGAGTACTAAATTGTACTTGGTATTGATGTTTCATTCTTACGTTGTGATTACAGAAGTCCTAAGCAAATGCCATTGAGATTGAATTTTATTATTATAAAATATAAAATATTACACAACAAAAGAGATAAAGAGACACTTCTGTTAAATATTGAGATAATTTATGTTTCTGTTTGAAAATAAAGGGTAAAATTAAATTGTCCATGTTATTTCTTAAATATTTTATAGCCATATGTTCAATGGAATCAGTCACGATGATTTTATTGAGAAAATGTGATTTAGTTAAGAAAAATTATGCTTATAATTCTAAAATCTCACATCTCACTTTTCTCGCTCAATTTTATATTTAAACTTCCGTCTCTCTAAAATCTTCTTTTAATTTTTTTTATAATTTCATTCCTCCAAATCTCTTCTATTTAAGAATCAATAATTAAATATTACTTTTAACCAATCATATATCAATAATTAAATATTACTTTTAACCAATCATATATTTAAATATGGTAAGTTCTTATTTATTTTGAATATTCTTCATCTTTTTCCTTTCTTTTTTGAATTTGTAATCAATCTTAATGAGCTTAATTGAGAAAAATGATCATCTCAATTTGGTTAATCTTATAGTGAATTTTTGTTATGTTTGAACACTTTGCTCTAGATATCTACATTTTGAGTTATTCTTTGAGTTGAAACTTTCTTTAGAACAAGGAATTACAAGTAAGGAAAGCTATTTATGCTTTTTATAGAACCTTAAGATAGATGATCTGGTTATGAAAGTGACTTGTTCACGATATCTTGATTTCTATGCGGGAATTACGTTTTGAATAAGAATGTTATTTTAGTTTTTGGTTAATAAGAATTGCTTTGAATCTAATACTCTTATTGAGAAGTTGATATAGTGGCTAGATTATGCATGTTAAGGTATAGAGTTTCTTAAATTGAGTTTTGAATATGATTTAAATGAGTAAAGTTACTTCCTATAATTTTTTATATATATATATATATATATATATATATATATATTAGTTTGAGTTTGAATAATCAAGGTTGAACTGAAATGAGCAAATGATGATGTTTTAACAAATTATGATTGCATTGATTCTGTAGTAGAAATAATTTTGTAAAATCGTCGTCAAATAAAACTAATATATCCATATTGATACATGCAATGTTTTTTTTAAAATAATTTTTTTCTTAGATCTAAGTTTGAGATGAAAGATATGGGTGAAGGAAGTGTGATTTTAAGAGTTAGAGTCATAAGGAAGGAAAATAGTATATTACTATCCTAAGAATAATACATTGAAAAATTTCTTAAAAAGTTTGGTTACTATAACTTTAAGTTAGTAAACACTCCTTATGATGCTAACTCTAAATTAAAGAAGAACAGAGGGGGGTCTATTTCTCAAACTCAATATACTCAGATAATAGAGAACTTATTGAATTTAATGAGTTTTTCTATACCAGACATTGCTTATGTGATAAGTAGATTGAGTATGTACACTCAATGTCCTAGTCAGGATCATTGAGATGCACTTGCAAGACTCATGAAATACTTAAGATGTACAATTGATTATTACATTGAATATAGTGGATTTCCCGTTGTGCTAGAAGGATAGAGTGATGCTAATTGGATCTTTGGTTCGGACGAGACAAAATCTACTAGTGGTTATGTGTTTACACTTGGGGGAGTTACATGCAAATCAACCAAGCAAACAATTATTGTTATATCAACATTGGAATCTGAGTTTGTTGCTCTCAAAATGGCTGATATTGAAAATCTTCTTAGCAAACATTCCATTAGGAATGAAACCAACCCTGTCTGTATCAATGCATTGCAATTGCCAATTGACAATAGTTATAGTTAAAAATAAAACTTATAATGGAAAGAACAAACATATACAATTGAGACATACTTTGGTAAAGTCGTTGTTAAATATTTGAATGATTTTCATTTACTATGTCAAATCAAAACAGAATTTGACAGATCCTCTGACAAAATCCTATGGAGAAAACTAATTTTAGAAACATCGAGGAGAATGAGACTTAAGCCACTTGCAAACAAACAAGTGATGGAAACACAACCTTTGTGATTGGAGATCCCATGAATAATGTTCATATGAGTAAAACAAGTCACTTGTTAGTTCTTCTAACACTGGAATTGATTTAATATTAAATTTGTTCATTTATGTGGTGTGTGAAAGTGCTACATATTGCATTATTGAGAAGGTAAAATTTGTGGTTAAAATTCTGAGATATAAGAGTTTTAACGACTAACAAAGTTTTTAATGACTTTCATATCCCTTATCGTTGATGTATTATTTACAGCATACACTTGATAAAATCACTTATATGAGTGTCAAGTGGAGTCACTTGCATGAGATCTCAACAAGATCTAAAGAGCACTCATGAATATCGAGCATGTACATGGCTTAGTAAGTCCTTACCGACAGTGATCACTCACGTCTCAAGAAATCAACCTTGTTTGTATTTTCAACCTTTATTTACTATATTTTATTCTATTAATCCTATTATTCACAAAGGTGTATCGGCCCCTCATTGTGGTTTGGGTACATCCTTTTTATTGTTTATTATTGATCATTAATTTTGATTACCCTAGGAAATTATTAATTGATATCAAAAGAAATCATCCACCGATATCAAGGAAATCATTGATTGATATATATCACTACATAAATCATATCGGTTTATAAAGGGTAACGCGATAATTCTCCATTAATACATAATATCACTGAAGATATTTGCAATTATGTTGACTCTGCAATTCTCATTGTTATTCCCCTTGATGCGAGATACACATGCTCATCCTTGCATCATCTTACGTGTGATCAAGGTGATTAGCTCAGACATCAATTCAAACGATTCACATCCCCCAACCCTGAGTCGAGGAGTACGAAAAAGCTTATTAAGTATCACCTAGATATCGCGAACAATAAACTCAGCCACAAACTCAAACACTTCACAACCCTAGAATCGAGTAGTGCAGAAAGACTTATTAGGAATCACCTAGACACTGCGGACAATAGACTCAGTCACAGAACAGCTCAATACATATAAAGCAAATCGATTAAAAACTCAAGATAACATAAAATAAGATGAAAGGAAACCCTTTTGCCGTCAACTATTGCTAATGTATCTTGAATTATCTATTCACTAATAATTACAATATCACCTGCATAGAATGAAATGGATATAGCCATAAAAGCATTCATATAATATGACATTGTTGAGGCCAACTGTGAGGACGAACATTTCATTTTCCAATAACCCAAAACGGTCAATTTAAATTCAAATTCTTGACTCCAAACTGCCTACTATATCACATCAAATCAACTGGACTCAATCCTCTACGAAAGAATAACCAGTCCAGTATTTCATTAATCAGTGGTAAACAGAAGTGACGCTGAGAAGAGCTCCATGATATTTTATACAAAAAAGATATTTTCCACGCTTGAATGCATGAGCCATATTTCATTCTAAGACTATATCCAGAAAGTGAAACATATTCGGGAGCAAATGTCCACAGAACCTGCTCTAAGTAAATTAGTTAGTACTTGCTTGATGTTGATCAATCAAAACACCTGCAGTAGAAACAGAAAAATATATATTAACATAAGAACGTAACCAATTAGAAATCATGTGGCAATTCATATTGGAAGACAGTGTAACTAATACATTCTAATTAAATCTTTATACAAAATTAATAAAGTTAATATAAAAAAGTAAGAGGAGATTTCATTTAAATGTAAAGTACATATCTTAAATGCAGTTTAAAAAACCATACAATTTGGTGAGGGAAAGCAGAGGGTATCCTATTTATAGGTCAGGGCACCATAAGTTTCAACATGGAGGTTACAGAGCTGGGACATACAATATTTCATTTAACTTAAAGAGTATATTTGGACAAGCTTATCCAGAAAAACTTCTACGAGAAAAAAATATGAAGAAAAAGATTGACTTGTTCATAAGTTAAAATTAACTTATGCAAGTTAAAATTAAAAATTTATATAAACTATATGAAACAGATTCTGCGAATTAGATAATACATAAGCAAATTTTAATTTATAGAAAAGTTAAGTTATTTGTTTTTTATACTTCTCTCTTCTAGAAGTCCTAATCTACCCTAAGTGAGCAATGCAAGTATCATTTGGTTCTTCCAATACAACTTGTAAGTTAATGGATTATATCTGGTAAACTAGTTTCCCATACAAGCTTATAGCTAGCCTAAACTACTTCAACTAGCTTATAATTTACATAAACCTGCAGCTATTTTTTCCTTACACTTATATCTTTACTAGTTTAATATACTTACTTTTTACCCTGGGTCTCTTAATTGTTCACATGTAACTATTTTTTAGTTATTATTTTAATTATTACATATTCTCTTTTTACTAATTCTTGGGTTATTTTTTCATATAATACTTATTTTAACTATTACACCATTAGATTAACTCCAAAGAAAATATTCTGTCTAAAAACCAACAACAAAAACTTTATCCTACTAATTAAGATATGCTAAATGAATAACATGACGCCATTGGGCTAATCTAAAATGATAATAACCTGTTCTTGTCTATAAAACAAAATAGAATACATGAAAAAGTCATCACATAACATGTCATGTTACTTTCCATTTACCAGCACTTCAATAATTAATTTTACCAAACATTTTTAATGAGTTTTCTTGTAAGTTTTTAGCTGGTAACTTACAAACCTTAACCATCACATTAGTTAGTTTTGCCGAATTTGTTTCCTTTCAAAATTTCAAACAAACAGTTAAGAAACAGATGTCATAAAAAAATTTTCATTAAATTTTTCAAATGCAATATCACTCATCTTTCTGCTGAATCCATATTTCCTAACAGATCTAAGGGAAAACACTATGAACGAACCTTCTGGACTTTCTGAATTAGTATACACAGATCTAAGTTTCAATAGATAACTGCTTTCCGCAAAATCATGCAATGATTTATATCCTCGTCCCCCACCATCATCTTCAGATTCGGCAACATCCTTAATTGGCGTTCTTCTACATTTATCAGCTTCCTAGTTAAACATCAACAAATTGAAACATGAATAACAATAATTGCTGAAGATATGATGTAATAACGTTAAATAGGAAAATATGATATGGTTTGATCACATAAAGTAGGGAAATATCTTAGAAAATGTTTTCTAACATTACTTATTCATTTTGTTCCTTACTATTGTATCTCATCATTATAAATAACAGTACTCACACGAGTACAAGATACACAATGATAAGCAATCTTTTCAATATGGTATCATCCGAGACCATTTTAGTCACTAATCCATTGTTAAGCAATGACTTTTTTCCTAGAGGCAATGTCCCTGACTCTGCCACTTTGACTTTCTCTCTCGGGTAAACAATACCCGCTGCTGCGACATTTTTGCTTTCCAGAAGCCAACATGCCCTGCCCTTTAAGCATACTTTGTTCTCTGGCAGCCACCATGTGCTCTGAGCACTTCTACTCTTTGGAAACCATCTCACCCTCGGACCATTTTTGGTCTTCTGCAGTCACCACATCCTCCGAGCAACTTTTGCTCTCCAACAACCGCCACCTCCTCTGAATATTTTTGCTATTTAACAGCCACCATGCTCTCCCTCTAAGCATTTTTTGCTCTTGAACAGCTGTTGCATCCTCTGACCTCTAATGCAATCCTATGATGGAAGTTGACCTTTCTCTAGCAACCATTACGCTGCTCGACAAATGGCCAACTGCTGCCATGTGCCACCAGCTCCCCTTAGCATGTGATCTTCACACACCTGCCCCAAATTGATGCATGAAGCTTGACTTTGCCAGCTCCAGCAACCAACTGGCTTATGTGTTTAATAAGTCTCTCAACTAGTCTCATGTTGATGATATTTGTAACAAGTTTGTCTCATATGAAACACATGTTACAACTTGAGAGGGAATGTTAAAGATATGATTTGGTTACATCAAATAAGGAAATATCATAGAAAATGCTTCTCATTATTAGTTATTGAATTTGTTCCTCATTACTATATATATTCACCATTATAAATCAGAGTACACTCACATGTGTACAAGATACACAATGACAAGCAATCCTTTCAATAATAATAAAATCTAAACAAAAGCAACTGAGTAGAAAATTTTCAGTGACATAAATGAAGGACAACATAAACAAACAAGGCATTCAGAAAGACCTATCATCTAATGTTAAGGTATTGAACTTAAATAAAATGGCGTGCCAAGTACAACTTATAGAGATTCACCTGTAAAAAGCCTAGCATTTGCTCTTCAATTGTACCACGCATTGCTAGTGTTTCCACGTGAATAGGACGAGAAGCACCCATACGGTGAGCACGACTAATTACTTGCTCCTCCATACTGACAAGATATTGATCAAGTCAGATGATAATTAAATTGGATAAACATTCCAATTTGAGTCAAAGTAGAAGGATCCAGCAGATTGATAAACCAAAAGATTCAATGTCAATCACTTTATGCAACACCATGGTTACAGTTTGCATGTTGAATGCAAAAACAGAACAATTCAGTATTGACAAATTCTGTAAATTGGCCACACCCTAAACCACAATTTTAAATGACAATTTATCGCAAAAAAAACTCACAATTTTACCATGCTCATGACTTTAGAAGAAAATAACATTATGCAAAATTTAAAATCTCTTAATATCAATTCATTTTATATTCTTGTTCACAAATTATAATAGTCTGATGTATTAACCTTCTGTCCCAAATTGGCTCCATTAGAAATACATGCGTAACAAAACTCAAGTCAAGACCCAATGCAGCACTTCCATCCATCAGGAGCGCCATACAACTTGAATCATGTTGGAACACAGCTAAAGACTTCTTCTGAAAAAGGAAAAGGTAATTAACCAAAGGTCAGAAACCAAAAGTAAATTAAAATTTTCAGAAAAAACAATCGAGAATTCCAACATTATACCTTGTTGCTGGAATGCATTGGGCTATACATTCCAGTATATTTGATACCAGCAATAGTCAACTGCCAACCAGAAACAAATCCGATTTAATAGTTAGATCATTTGCAGAAGCATCCACAAATACCAAAAAAGTAAAATAGATACACTTCACAAAAGATCACACACAAAAATGCACCTGCTGTTCAATGACATGTATATGCTCAAGAAATTGAGAAAATATCAGAACTTTCTCGAGGTTGAAATTGGTCTTTGTGCTGCTCTTCGAACATTTCTGAAATGCTGATTTATCATCTCTATGCAGAGAGAAACTATTCTCAATGGGCATCTCATCATTGCTACTGAAGCTGGTCTCTTCATTGGTTCCTTGCAAAGCTTTCAACTTCTGGACAAGATAGGAGACTTTAGTACTAGATGTAGATTGCCAATCCGGATCCCAATTATCCTGGATTCAACAATCATCATTGCATATTAGCTTTGTAAAATCGGAGTATGGAAGGAAAAATGTGAATTGCCAACTGAGCTCTTCATAAACCATGCCTGCTTATATGAAGGTTGTAGCTCAATAAGATCTTTGGGTACTGGCCACTTCGGATTAGGATTTTCAGGTCGGGGAAGTCTACTTTGCATCTCATATAATTTACTGCAGCCAGGATAAGTACACTTTGTGTGGTCTATAGAAACACAATCAAGGCACAACAGATGCCAACATGGTGTAATGACCGGAAGGCGGCACCATTCCTTGCACCTTCACAATTTATTTAGAAAGTAAAAGTTTAATAAGCAGCAACAGGCAGACAAAGAAAAAGACTACAAGAAAGAACAAAACCTAGGTACTACCTGACACAATGACCACCATACAAGAGATTACATCTTATGGAGGAATACTCTCCAGAAGTAGGATCCAGACCACTTTGTACTAATATATCCATTGTTTCTTGAATATCTTCTCCAGCATGTGTAACTTTAATATGTCCAGCAACACAGCATGAAAGCCTGACATTTTTTATAGTTGCCCTGCGAAACTTCCACTGTTTTGGATTCAGTAGACTCTCAACATGTGAGGGATCATTCCAATCAGCCATCAATATATTACGCCGTACTGTGATTACCAATTCATTGTAACTTCTAGCATGCTCCTCATTAAAATCCAGATAAACAATTTTCTTGATGCATGGTGGAATGCTTTGTAAATCTGCCTTTCTAGCACTAATCATGCATTTGTGAAGTAGATGTAACAGACGAGACCTTCCTTCCTCCATTTCTGCTTCAAATGGCCTAAGCACACCAGCTTCCCATGACTTTTGATTCAGTCCATAAGACTCTTCATGAAGGAACCTTAGCAATGGTTGCAGATGAGGAAGTTGGCTGTTAGGAGTGTTCGGTGTAGGAGTTCCTGTTAGTATCCATCGATTAGAAGCTATCAATGAAATAGCCATTTGCAACTTGTTTGTTAAGTTCAGGCTAGACCCAAGAGTGTGCCCCTCATCTAAAATTACTCTAAACCAATGCACTTGCATCAAAACACTCTTCTTACGAGGGCCCCACTCTGCACTCAAACGACTAAAAGTGGTTAAGACAACATCGTAATCCCATGCAAGACAATGCAAAGATGGCTTCCGGTGATCAGTCCAAACATAAATCCGCAATTGACCAGGCCTCACATGCTTTTCTATTTGTGTTTTCCAATGATCAACCAAGTTTGCAGGAACAACTACGAGGGTAGCTCTTGACAAGTATAACCTAACAAAATCTATAGGCTCACGGAGTGCCATGCCAAGGGCAGTCACATCAAAAGTCAAATTGTTGAGATGTTGAGGATAGAACCACTTGCACACACCTTTATCTACTCTCTTTAAGAGGCCAAATGCTTGAAATACTTTGTGGAACGCATTAAAATGTCTACTAGATGCAGTACACGTGTTTAAAAAGGGACCTCTTATTCCATTTGTTTCCATTCCTGCAAGCTTGTCTGTTGAAATTTTAGCCAACCACGTTAGGGCTCTCCTTGTCTGAGAATTTATCAATGAGTGGTGCTCCTTGAGCACACTAATGAAAAAAGAAACATTTTGTCTCTCACCGCCATGAGTTCCTTTTAAGTGAAACCCTGGCAAGTGTGTTATCTTTGAGGTATTATGAAAATGTTGTTCAGGGACACTACAACTTTCATAAAGAGGGTCAGTGTTCATACTACAAAACCACGCTGCACTAGAACTAGCCATACTATTGTCTGCAAGCTTTCGCCACTTGTGACAAGCATCACACTGAATCCATGTATCACTGTACTCAAAAAGATCACCTTCAGGCTTCCCAGGCAGCTTCTTTTGAGATACATGAGGTGTAACATCTGATGCATGCTTTGCTTCAATTAATCCTTCACCAATTTCTCTTTCCTTGGAAATCATAGCTTCATCTTCATATGTGAAGCATAGATTTTTCTTTATCCGGCTCAAACTCCTAGTGTACTGATTTGAATGCATAGATTCCTTAAAGCATGCCTTTACAGGTGATTTCTTCACTTCCATGGAACATGAACCCTGAAGTTTAGTGATTTGCTGATTAGGATTTGACCTTCTGGCTCTTTTGGAGGAATAATCATGGTCATCACTAGTTCTACTGATATCTTGGCTCACATCCCTTTTACCCAATGTAGAACAACCAGTTATGTTATTACCACTGATCTCATAATAACCACATTTCTGATTACCATTATGTTTACACCAGACAACTTGTGCCCCATCCGGTGGATCTGCCAATGTACCTCGTGTCTTCATAATAAGAGAGAGAGTTGTTACAGTCTTACCCAATCCAGGCTCATCACAAAACATTCCTCCCCGAAAATCCCTGATGGTGGGAGCTTCCCCTGTGACAATTTCACCAGAAACAGTATTTACGTGGAAACTAAGGCCATCTTCAGTTGAGAGAACTGCATATAAAGGGTGTGGCAAAAGCTCAGCATTTCGCTCACGATGCAACATCCACTCAACTGCTGCCCGCTGATGAGGAAACAGATTTAACTTTGTACAAGGCATTACTGAAGCAGCCAATGATCTTAGATGATGACATGTTTCAGAAACCCTAGTGAGGTCCATTGGGTCTAGGGAAGATAAAATTTTAGTTAAAATATCATCAGATATTTCCCAGATGCCTGATCTGGATGAGTGATCCATAGGAATTATTTTCGAGCTATTAAACATCCGCTGTTTTCCAACGCCAGGTAGTGTCTTGAAAAGTTCATGAAGTTCAAATAGCCTTTTTCTTGAAGAACTGCTAACATGGGAATGGAGCTTGCAACAAAGTACATGACAATCAGAAAGGTTCCAAATACTCTCATTTGCTCCATGAGTCTTTCTACAATAATCTGGATATGAAAGCATTGAACTTCGCTCATCCCAATCACAGCTGCATAAGCGTTTAACTGTTAGCAAACTAAGAATGTCAAAGACATATGTAAAGTATATTACACAAGGAAAACAAAGGCAATAGATAGTCAACTTCAATTATTATTACAAAATTCTAAGAGTATAACTGGTGAGTTTAATAGAGATGGTATTAACTTCTATCAAAGTTATCAAACTCAAGAGTTACGTAAACTCATGAGAGTTACTTCATATGGAAAAAAAAAACTAATATCCATAAATCACATACTAATTCAATAGCTAAATACCATAATTAAGCAAAATAGTTAAAAAATAATTCCACAATAGTAAAATAACTACATTCAGTAGTGCATGATGAGTCCAAAGTCCACCAAATAAATATGTTCATACAATTACAAAGGTAATTGAAAAGTCGTAGCAATTAAATAACTAGAAAGAGACAAATGTTAAGTTTCTATGTCCAATCCTCTAATGACATCATCACAATCAAGGTTGTCAAACTCGATAATCTACGTAAACTCGTGAAAGTTCTGTAGACTCAACTCGTAAACTCATAAAGTTTACTTCATATAAAAAAAAGAAAAAAAAAACAGAGCACTCCAAATAAAAAAAAAAACTACACCAAGTTTCCCCCAATTTAATCCACCCCAATGAAGACAAGTTAGAGTCACATAAGCCATGGCAAATCTAGTCACACCCGGTCTTATGAAGTCTCTTCCTTTTCTGAACTCTTTCAATGTGCTAATTAACATTGTTATACCATAAATGGAAGTGGTGATCCTTCTTCCATTTTTGTCCAATACAAATGCTCCCTTTTTTGCATCAACAAGTCCCGGCTGGATTAAAATTCACAGCATTATCATTAACCACTTGCACTACATTTTCCTCTCTAACAAATTCCACAACATCATCCAACATCTTAAATACTTCATCTGTTGTTTTTTAAATGTCTAAGGTATCCAATGAATAAAAAAACACAGTCCCCTTAGGACTATTCACCAAAAAGTTACAAAATAGAATGCCTTTTTTTCTCTATTCACCCACTAGACATAATTGTGCAACATGTTGTCTTCCCTTGTCCTTAAGTTCTAGAAGTATTAAATCAATTTTTTCCTCTGCTTGTTTCAAAAGATTCCCTAACATTATGATGAGATGGAGGTCTATAGCCAACTCCATATTCACCCATCATCTAACATTTTTTTGCAAAAGCTTGATTTTAATTACATTGAATGGAATGAAACTTGTGTAAAAAAAATTCAGCAACTAGAGCATCAACTTCTTCTTTGTAGCCTCTTTTGATCATTTCATTTATAGTTGTGTGAACTCTCGCCTACTACTACTAACTCTTTCTTTTCCTTTAAAATCTACCATACCTTATCTCTCTTCAACCCCCTCACTTTATTCCTAGTCTTCATCAATTATATTCAACTTTCTTTTCTTCAATAAAGCTTCCTTAGCCTCTGCATCAATTTTTTTAGTCAAGATTTTTATTTCTCTGAAAAAGAAGCACAGTGTTCAAAATTTTCTCTTGTTTCAGTAAGATGATGCTTGAATCAAAATATTCCCCACTCACAATCTTTGAGCAACAATTATATTTCACTTTTCTACCATTACTATTAATATCTATCTCATGCTTTCATCCAATATACAATCTATTTCCTAGAGTGTTCTTTCTTTTAATTTAATAGATGAGGAGGCACTCAGAATGCCTCTGTTGAGTTTGATCCACTCTCATACATACTATAAAATACTAACAATTGGAAAGTGTTGAAAAAAATTAAAAATATGAATTTCAGTTTATACTTTCAATTATAAATTAAAAAACATATACAATACTTGTTACCTAATTTTAGTTTTCAATCATATAACAAAAAACATATTATATAATTAAACTAATGCTACCTTAAATTGCTTCCCAATTTCAATTTTCAATTATAAATTTAAAAAATTATATAATACTACTACCCTAAACAGAAGAGAATAAAAAATAATGTGTGGTCACGAACAGTGCATTCAGGGAATAGAAGGGCTTTCCGAGAAAACAGAGCATTCTCACTATGACAATAATGTTGATGTAGTAATGGAAATATGATGAGGAGGAGTTAAGAGGAATGGATGATAGAAGCATTTTCTTTGCCACTATTCGCTGGCTCTTGATTGAGGCAACACATGCCATCCAACTTCTGTTAAATTTCTCTCTTGGTTTATGTGAGTTTCCACGTTTGATTCTTTTCTATTTATATTTATTTGTCATGCTCACTCTCACATAATAGCTTCAACCTATAAGTGGACTTCAACCCTAATTCAACATCAAAAAATCAATTTGTACAGTGAGGTTTGCATTCACTTATATATTATATTTGATTATATCTCTAATCAATGTGAGATCTCTAACACATAGCAGTCATATGCAACCACATCATCTGCCATATTTGTTCACCACCATAGGTTGTTATCCACCAATAGTGGATTCATATGACAATCCGGTCATGAAGTTCATTTATGATAAAATGGACCGAGTTAAGGAGAATATATTATTGAATGTCTTTTTAGTTCCCATATATGCTTATACAGATATCATTTGTAATCTCGTTTATTCCTACAGATATCAATTTTTTATCCCTTTAATGGGAACTAATAGGGATTAAAAAATTATGTACAAGGACTAAATCTGACGTTTTCAAGTACGGGGACTAAAAGGGAAAGTTTTGGAACCAAATATGTAATTAATCCTAACTACAATGTAACAAACCATTACGTATGCGAATTCACCAAAATTATTAATGTAGATCTCTCTAAGCTAGCAAATTGCGAAGTTATCAGTACGTAAATTTGCTCAAACCATAAAAACCACGCCACATCATAATTGCACATTTTAATCCCAACATACTCTAACAAATGCCAACCAACAACAATACAAAACATGAAATGACTACAATATTATAAACCATTACTTATGCTTAGTAAACCAAAATTGTTCATGTTTCTTTCTAACACAGCTTACTAACAACCAAATTGCACCTAACAAGTAACAATTTCTGGAACACAATACAACGGAATTCCAAAGCGAGAACATGCGAACCTCAAATGACGAAAAACGGCGGCGGCAACCGCCCCCGACCGCGGGAACTGCCAGCCACTCCACACGTTAATAGGAAGGTACACGTCAATCAGCAGCACAACCCTAGGCGCCTCGACGCACACCACGCGTGCGTCGATTCTCATGCACTTGCGGGTGACCATAGCATGGAGCTGGTGAACCACGCTCATGCTCCCGTTCACCATCCCGACGCTGTGCGTCCTCTTGGTTTTCGATCCTCCGCCGCCGCATTGCGACGAATTCAGCACCGGAAACAAATCGACACCGGTTTGGGAGCGGAAACCGACCTCGCCATCGTCGTTGAAGACTTCGCAGCGGTCGGCGAAGGCTGGATCAGAGTCGCGGTGACTGACTGTGAGAACCGCACAGAGGAAACCGCAGAGCTTGTGGTCCGCGAAGGAGGAGTCGCTGGACATTGTGGAAGGAACCGGAGAGTGTAAATTAGGGCATGGAATGCAGTGATTCACGATTTGCTACAAATACCAGAACTTCAAAAAAAAGGGAAGAGAAGAAGAAAAATTTTGAGGATAGAAAGAACAAGAACAGAGAAGAGGGTGGAATCGTCCACGGATAAAACTCACGGTTTTTGAAACGTGGGAAATAAGTAAAGATTACTGTGGGTAAAAAGGACAAAACGACGTTGTTTCAGTGGGTTTTGCTGTTACACGGTGCGAAATGGTAGTTAGTTATAAATGCAAGTATAATCATCAGCATTAATTAATTTTCTTAAAAGTCAACAGAGAATACCAAAGAAATAATAAAAATTGAAGCATTTTTAAAACTAAAAGAATGAGTCCCTGTTTTAATTGGGGTGAAGTGAAAAGGAGAGAAACCCTAAACTCTGAACACATTAAGGTTGTTTGGAAAAAAAAACAAATAAAGGAAAATTGATTTAAAAGTTTACAGTGAATTTTGATTCATGTGATAAAATTAAAT